>OIWQ01003069.1_pt1 | contig 15746 bp, 8 predicted proteins | sample 1587571 | NCBI WGS metagenome assembly OIWQ01 (sample SAMEA3888910, study PRJEB22519) | human gut metagenome | biome: human gut; feature: human-associated habitat; material: faeces | place: Denmark | collected 2010 | reverse complement strand
GCCGTCGAGAAGGGCGATTATGCCGCAGCGATCAAACTGTTCGAGAAGGCAGCCAAGGTTTCGGACAACAACCTGACGGCCCCGATGTACCTGCGTAAAGCGGCTCTGGCAGCCAATGCCATGGGCAACAAAGAGCAGGCGCTCGGATTCGCCCAGCGGATTCAAAACGAATTCCCTGCATCGGCCGAAGCACAGAATGCAGAAAAACTGATGGGCACGATCCAGCAATAACGCGAAACACCCGAATCCAAGCATGTCAACCAAGCATCACAACCTTTCGCAGTTGGACGCCCCGCTGCCGTCGGCAGCCGATATGAAGTTCGGCATCGTCGTAGCGGAGTGGAACCGGGAAATCACGGAAGCCCTGCTCGAAGGAGCGGTCCAAACCCTCCGCAGCGCCGGATGCAGCGACCTGAATATTCAGATCAAATATGTCCCCGGCACTTTCGAGCTGACTCTCGGTACCCAGTTTTTCGCCGAATATACGGACGTGGATGCGGTGATCGCTCTGGGCTGCGTCGTTCAGGGTGAAACCCGCCATTTCGATTTCATCTGCCAGGGCGTGACGCAGGGCATCACGCAACTGCAGATTCAGTGGAACATGCCCATTGCTTTCGGCGTGCTGACGGTCAACGACATGCAGCAGGCGCTCGACCGCTGCGGCGGCCGCCACGGCAACAAAGGCGATGAAGCGGCTGCTACGGCCATTAACATGGTCAAATTGCAGATCGACATGGAGGCGGCTTCGCCCGACCATGAACCCGACCGGCGCAATATCAACTGATTTCCGATGACCGCGGCGCACCTGCCGCGTATCCTTCGAATAAAACCCCGGACTTTGCGAAAAAGTCCGGGGTTTTTGCATTCCGGGTTCGGGGTCAGTCTACGACCTCGATCCTCGGACTGTCCGTGTAGTTGGCGCCTTCGGAGCTTGCCCAGCGGATCGTACCGCCGTTGGGGTTGGGCAGAGCGCCCGAGCCGTCCGTCTTCCAGTTGGCTACGCAGGTCATCCGGAACCGCACCTCTCCCTTGGCGATGGCTTTGGTGTAGGTCACCGTGACGTCGATGGTGATGTTGCTCGACGGGATGGAGTGGGTGTAGATGATCTCTTCGCCGTTCACTGTCGCGGTCTGCGTTGCGATGACCGGTTTCCAGTCGTTGTCGCCGGTTCCGTCGCAGAACTCCAGCAGCCAATAGTTCTGTCCCGTGGCCGAGGTCCGGGTGAGACCGCTGAAACGGACCTTCGTTCCGGCTTCGAACTTGGTGACGGGAACCTGGAAGAGCCAGTAGTCGCCCGGCCATGCCCCCGTGATGTAGGGCTGTCCCGTGGAGCCGATGAAGCGGGCGCAGTCGGGATCGTCGATGCCGGTCTGGTCGAGGTAGGTATGGGTGTAGGAGATATAGCCCGTGCCCTCGTTGGCCGGCAGGAGGTTGCTTTTCACGAACGCGTCGGTGTAGTTGGCCATGTTGGCTGCCGAGAAGAGCCAGCTTACCGGGGCGTCGAGTCCCGTCATGCCGCTGCCGCCGCTGCCGCTCGCCTGTTTGACGGTGACGCCGAGCGAGGCTTTTTCGCCCATCTTTTCCTCGGTGGTGATGGTGAATTTCCCGTTGCGGGCCTTGTCGTCCGTGTTTTCCGTCGGGGTGACGAGGACGGTGACGCTTTCGTTGGCCAGCCCTTTGAGCGGGGTTACCGTATACCAGTCGTCCTTTTCCGGTATTTCGATGCTCCAATCGTAGTTCGCCGAGACGGTGAACGAGACGGCGGCCTTGTCCTCGGCTTTGAAGCTGATCGTGTTGTTGGTCAGCCCCTCGGCGGCGATTTCCGGACGAATGGTTTGCAGGATGACGATCCGGCCCGTCACCGAAGCGTATGCGCCGGCGCCTTTGAAGTCGATGGAACCGGTGCGTTCGAGCTCCTGCGCATTTTCGGGATAGGCGTCCACCTCCAGCGTGAAGAGCCCGTTGCCGGTTTCAGTCAGCCGGAAGAAATCCCCTTCCGTCGAATAGAAGTAGTCGATATTCGACAGGATGCTGATTTCATAGGTGGCGGCGGCCTGCTTGACGGTGATCTGCCCGGCGTCGGTGCCGTTTACGCGCGTGATGAAATAGGGGGTGTTCGCGGCTTGGGTCACGGCCAGCGACGCATCGCTGTACGATCCGTCGGCATACCGGATATAGAGGGTCGTCGAGCGGGCTTGGGTCGAATAGTTGTTCGTGGCCGTGAGGAAGATGCGGCCGTCGCCGCTGCCGTCGGCCGAAGGATTGACGCGCAGCCATTCGGCATTGTCGCCTTCGACGACTACCGTCCAGTCGCGGTTCGAGCGGATGTCGTAGCTGATGAGCGATACGGTGTGCGCCTGCAGCGAGTCGGGCGAGTCGGAGAATTTCTTCGATGCGAGGATCGGGGCGATCTCGCATCCCAGCTCCGAGTAGGAAGGAACGCGGGTGACCTCCTTGGTGTTGCTGCCGACCATGGGATTTTCGATCCGCAGGTAAGAGCCGCCGACCGCCTCATCGTCGTCGTTGCAGGAGTTCAGTGCGGCGGCGGGGATCAGCAGGGCCATTGCCGCTGCTGCACGCATTATGTGTCGGAATAGGTTGTAACGTTTCATGTGCTGAGTCGTTTTTGCAGTTATTTGTCTCCGTAAATCAACTTGCGGAAGGAGTGTTCCCAGGGCGTTCCGGCATCGCGTGCGACGGCCTGTCCGCTCCACCATACAGGGAGCACCTTGTTGTTCTCCGTGCCGCCCATGGCCGCCAGCGCCGCCATGTAGTTCGCGTTGTTGTTGGCCATGGCGATGGTGGGGTAGCCCCAGCGGGCGATGAACAGCCCCTTGGTGTAACCGTATTCCCGGGCGGCCTTGCCGATCACCACTTCGGGATAGCCCGTGCGGCGCATTTCGTTATACATCTCGAATCCGCAGACCCAGAACAGCGACAGCCATTTCTGCTCGGCGATGCGTTGCAGCGTACCGTCGTAGGCGACGTTTTCGTTGGCCAGGAACTCCTGGATGTCGGCCGAGGTGATGATGACGGGGGCGGTGTTGCCGTCCTTGTCGGGGAATGCGGCATACTGTCCATAGGCCGCCCATTTCTGGCACGAGGCCGTGAGCGCCTGCTCGTAATACTCCTTCGCCGATCCGTCGATCCAGCCGTGGAATGCCGCTTCGGCTTTGATGAAGAGTATTTCGGCGTAATCCATCAGGCAGTTGGGGTTGTTGTCGCGCACGAGGGTCTCGTAGTGCATGAAGGTTTCATACTGCTTGTTGCTGTTGCCGTAGTCGATCGAACAACCCGAAACGGCGCCTTTCCAGGCATAGCCGTTGGCGGCGCGCGGTTTGGCCCAAATGCGCAGACGCGGGTCGAATTCGGTGTTGGTGCCCTCGTCGACCATCATTTTGATGATCTGCTCCGCTACGTGATGGTCGCCCGAGAAGCCGTTTTCCGTGCCGTAGGAGTTGGTGTTGAACTCGTTGCGGTTGTAGGTGTCCGTGCCGGCGTATTTGACCAGCGCGTTGTCATCGTTCGACGAGAGCACGGGATAGGCGGCCGGGTCTGAAACGACGGTGCGGATGCGCTGGGCGATCGTGGGCGAAAATTCGTCGCTTCGTCCGCTCACCCGCATCAGGACGCGCAGCAGCAGCGAGTTGGTGAACTTCTTCCATTTCAGGATGTCGCCCTGGAACATTGCGTCCTTCTCCTTTTTGGGCAGTACGACCGATGTGTTGTAGAGCGAGTTGGCGCGTTCGAGGTCCGCGATCATCCCTTCGTAAACCTCTTTCTGGGTCTCGACGCGCGGTTTGAGGAGTCCCGAGTCGCCCTGGAGCGCCTCCTGATAGGGAATGCCGCCGAATACGTCGGTGACGAGCTGTAGGTAATAGACCTTCAGCGTGAGCCCGATCGCCTGGTAGTTGACATCGCCGTTGTTCACGGCCAGGTCGTGCATGTGCTTGGCGTTCTTGGCCCAGTTGAACCCGAGGTTCCAGATGGTGCTGTAATTGCTGTTGGTGATGTTGTAGCGGTGTTCGTCACGGACGTTCGAGGCGCTGGCCACGGTCACCTGCGAGATTTCGTTGCAGTAGTAGTAGGTGTTGTATATAAGCGCATTGGCCCCGTTCATCAGAAGCGGCTCCAGCATGTTGGCCGGTTCGATGTCGCCGACGATGATGTTGTTGGGGTCCGAGTTTATATCCTCGAAGTCCCCCGTGCATCCGGCTGCGGAGAGCGCCGAGGCGAGAACGATTGCGAGATATTTGGTATATTTCATGGCTGTACGTTTTAGAACTGGAGTTTGATGTTGAATCCGTAGGTGCGGGTCATCGGGAAGGACCCGGTTTCGATTCCGCCGTAAATGTTGGAACCGCTGACTACGCCGGCGGCTTCGGGATCGTACTGCGGCCAGTTGGTGATGCAGAAGAGGTTGGTGGCGAATACGCCGAGCGAGGCGCTGCGCAGGAATCCGGTTTTTCGCATCCATTTTTCCGGGAACCTGTAATCCAGGCGTACCTCCTTGAGTTTGAGGAAATCCGTGCTGAACGTGTTGGCTTTCGTGTTGTCGCGCACCCACTGGTATTTGTTGTAGTAGATGTAGACGTTTTCGGTGATGGTGTTGTTCCGGTTGTAGGAGACGGTGCCGTCGCCGTTGTCGACGGCGTTCACGCCTTTGAGCACCAGTCCGTCCTCACGCCCGGGCAGCGAGTTTTTCAGCTTGCCCTGGTACGAGAGCGCGAAGTTGGTCACCGAGAAGGAGTTGCCGCCCATCTGCGCCGTGAATTGCGCCGAGAACGAGAGGTTCTTGTACCGCACGGAGGTTCCGAAGCCCGCCTTCCAGTCGGGATTCACCTTGGCGATCCGCTGGTTGGGGTCCTCGATCAGCGAGGGGTAACCCGTCTTCGGGTCGATGATCGGCATGCCCGAGCAGTCGATCACGGTGCCGTTTTCGTCGGTGTAGGTGGAGCCTTTCGGGGCGCGGACATAGTCGCGGCCGTAAATCCAGTGCATCTCCTCGCCGATGTAGGAGTAGACGAAGGTGCGGCTGCCGATCGTGACGCCCATCGAGGTCTGCAACGGCGTCGAGGGGTCCCAGCCCTCGTTCAGTTCGCACAGCTTGTTCTTGTTGCGGGCCCAGTTGCCGTTGATCTCCCACAGCAGGTCGCGGGTCTGCACGGGGCGCAGGCGGAACGAGATTTCGATACCTTTGTTCTCCACGCGCCCGGCGTTCATCATGACTTTCGTGGCGCCCGTTTCGGAACTCTGCGACACGCCGAGAATCTGGTCGGTGGTGGTGTTCTTGTAGAGTGCGACGTCGAAATTGAGCCGGTTGCTGAGGAATTTGCCCTCGAATCCGACTTCCCAGCTCTCCACGTTCTCCGGATTGATGTAGGCGTCCTTCAGCGTGCTGGGGAGGGTGAATCCGCCGGGCAGCGAGGTCTTGGAGTAGGCGTCGTAGAGCGAGTAGGGCGACGTGTCGTTACCGACGTTGGCCCACGACGCGCGGACTTTCAGCATGTTCACATACGGGGTGTTGATTTTGAGCGCCTTGTCGAGCAGGACGCTGGCGCTGACCGACGGATAGGTGTAGCTCCATTTGGTCGGGTGCAGCGTCGAGGACCAGTCCGTGCGGCAGGTGATGTCGAGGAAATAGGTGTCGTCCCAGCCGAGGTTGACAAATTCGTAGATGCTGTGCACGCCTTTTTCCCGGCGGCTCGCGTCGGTGACGAGGGTCACGGCCGAGTTTTTGAGTTTGTATACGCCGTCGATCTCCAGCTCGGGAGCCGTGATCTTGGTCGTGGCATAGCTGTAACGCATCTCGTTGCCGCCCACGGCTGCCGAGAGCGTCAGCAGGTCGTTGAGGAACGCCCGCTGGTATTTGAGCAGGAAGTCGATGTTGAATTCGTATTCGCGCACGGTCTGTTCGCGGTACATGCCGTTCAGGTAGTCGGCGGTCATCTTGGGTTTCTGCTGGGTGCGGAAGTCGTTGTTCATGTCCATGCCTCCGCGCAGCGTGAGGTCCAGCCCCGGGAGGAGGTGGGCCGTGAGGGCGACGTTGCCGTAGACGCGGTTGCGGACGAGCGTGTTGAGCTCTTCGTAGAGGACCCGGTAGGGGTTGTGGCCGCCGAGCGAGTTGTAGACCAGCGAACTCTGGACGTTGTAGGGGTCGGTCGACGACATGGCACCGAGGTCGTAGTTCTCGCGGGTGTAGCGTCCCTGGAAATACTCGTCGCGGTAAGCCCGCATGGGGTTGACGTTATAGCCCCACAGCAGGCCGTACATGGCCGACGATTCGTCGTAACCGGCCACCGGCATGTTGTCGGACTGCCTCCGTGAGAAGGTCGCCTTCACCGAGAGGTCGAGGTGCTTGCTGAGCTTCTGGTTCAGCGTCAGCGCATAGGCCTGGCGGTTGTAGCCCGTGTTGGGCAGAATCCATTCGTTGCGCGAATCGGTGAACGAGAATCGGGCGCTGGTGCCTTTTCCCGACGATCCCTCGACCGACACGGAGTTGGTGTAGGTCACGCCGGTTTCGAAAATACCCGTATACCAGTCGTCGGCATATACCCACGGCAGGGGTGTGAATTCTCCGGTGTCCCAGTTCTTCGAGAGGTAAAGATAGCGTTTTTGCGAGGCGTCGAACTTTTCGCCGAAGGCGTAGCGTGAAATCTGCTGTTTGACCGGACGTCCGTCCAGGGTCATCGAGCCCGGAAGTCCCCAGGCCGATACGTGGCGGTTGGTCTGCGACGTGGTGACGGCCGAAACGCCGTATTCGTCCTGGAAGTCGGGCCAGAATCCCGCGCGTTCGAACGATACCGAGCCGTTGTAGGTCACGCCCCAGCCCTTGTCCGTGCGTCCCGATTTGGTGGTGATGACGATGGCGCCGTTGGCGGCCCGCGATCCGTAGAGGGCGGTGGCCGAGGGGCCTTTCAGCACCGAGACGCTTTCGATGTCGTCCGGATTGAGGTCGGCCACGGCGTTGCCGAAGTCCACCGGGGCGTCGCCGTTGGCGTAGTTGGTGTCGGAGGTGGTCGCCGTGCTTCCGCTGAGGATGGGCACGCCGTCGACGACGAACAGGGCTTCGTTGCTGCCGTAGTTGAGCGAGGCGTCGCCGCGCAAAGTGACGCGCATCGTGCCGCCGGGGCCGGTGCCTGCCGAGGTCATGGAGAGGCCGGCCACCTTGCCGTTCATGTTGGCGATCCAGTTGGAGGCCACCGAGGCGTTGATGGCGTCGCTCGACACCTTCGATACGGCGTATCCCAGCGATTTCTCCTCGCGGGTCAGGCCCAGCGCCGTCACCACTACGTCGGCGATCTTGGTGGCGGACTCTTTCATCGTGACGTCGATCGTCGTGCGGCTGCCGACGGGAATGGTCTGGGTTTCGTAACCCAGCGATTGGAAGACGAGGACGGCGTCATTGCCGTTGACTTTGATCGAGTAACTGCCGTTGGCTTCCGTCGTGGTGCCGGTCGTGGTGCCCTGGACGATGATGGTGCATCCTACCAGCGGAGTTTTTCCGTCGTCGTTGAACACGGTGCCGGTGACGCTGCGGCTCTGGGCCTCTGCTGCCAGGGTCCCCAGGATCAGGGCGACTCCTGTAAGCAGCGTGCGTATGTATTGTTTGGCAAACATATCTGTTATTCGTTTATGGGTTTCGTTTTAGCGGCCGGCCGGGTCGGGTGACGCCGGCCGGACCGCCGGTTTATTCGGCTGCGACCTCGATGGCTGCCGTGTAGACACGCGTATTGGCCGTGGTCGTGGTGTTTACGGCGAAGTTTTTCTTTAAGTCAGCCGTGTAGGGTTCGGAAATACGGGTCCGTACGTAGAGCGTACCGTCGGCGATGGCCGTGGGAACGGTTGCCGTGAAGGCAAAATCGGTCTGTGTGGTCACCGGATTCGCATACGAATAGGAGACTTCGACGAATCCGTCCTGCCCTGCGATTTCCGATCCGGCGGGCAGTTCCGTCCGTTCCTTGTCCCTGAATCCGTCGAAGGGGGTCCAGTTCGTTCCGTCGGTCGAGTACTCCACGGCGAAGTACTTGGCGCCCGAACCGGAGGAGTAGGTGCGCGTCGCGTACTTGATCTTCGTGCCGGCTGCAAAGTTCTTCACCGGAACGGTGTAGACGGCCATCGAGCCGCAGGGTACGCCGGCGAGTTTGAGGTAGCTGCCGGAGATCGAGACGACGCCGTTTTCGTCGGAGGCCAGCCCCTTGCGGTCGTAGGCGAACAGGGCCGTGCTGCCCGTTTCGTCAGCGGGGTACTTCAGGTCGGCGGTGAGTTTGTCGGCCGCATTGAACGTCCAGGTGGCGGGAAGCCCGCTGAAGACATTCGCGTTGGCTTCCTGACTGACGACGATAGGCTGTTCGGTCTCCAGCCCGCCGTTCTTCGATACGATGGTGAACGTTCCGCCGCGGGCGGCGTCCGAATTGGCGGTCGGTGTCACCGTGACTTCGATGTCGCTGTTCGCCGAGCCTTGCAGGGGCGATACGGTGTACCACGTGTCGCCTTCGGGAACGGAGATCGTCCAGTCATAGGTCGCATTGACGGTGAATGTTTGGGGCTGTGTCGCATCGGATGCGAACGGGGGAACCGTATGGTCGTCGAGCCCGGTTACCGTGATGCGCGGCGTTCCGGCCGCCACGCCGGCCTGCGCGACGTTCATCGTCAGCGGGGCCGCTTCGCCGTCGATCGTCAGCGTAAGCGTGGCGGTGCGGGCTTCGCCGTCCGTGTTGGGCGCGGCTTTCAGCACGATGTCGTTGTACGGCAGCCAGGTTCCCAGCACCGTTACCGAGCGTTTGTCCGCTGCCAGCGTCGCACCGTTTGCCGCCGTGCCGCAATTCACCTTTTCGATCGTCAGCCATTCGCTGTCGGACGCAGCCGACCAGGCCCGGTTGATGTGGATCGAGCACGCCAGGTCGTCGCCTTCGGCGGGAATCTCACCGAAACTCTGCGGTGTGATCCGGACATCCAGCGGGATTGTGACGGGCTGCGGTTCGGGCGCCTCGGCGCCGGTCTCGGCTTTTTCCACGCGGATATTGTCGAGGTGAATGCGGTATGTCTTCGTATCTTCGTCGCCGAACTTGATCCGGGTTGCCGAAGTGGCTCCCTGGATGACGAACGAATACCTGGTCCAACTGAAGTGGTTGTCCATGACGATCGCCGTTTCGGTTTCCGAACTGTTCCCGATCGTTCCGCCGCCCTCGATCGAGATCGGGAACGCCGGTTTCGCGGAGTCCTTGTTTCCCGAGGCCGAGGCGTAGAGCGCTCCGTAGAACGATACGAGCACCGTGGCGCTCTTGCCCGCGTCGATTTTCGACAATGCGGGTGTTTGCAGGAATCCGCACAGGCTGGTCTTGCCCAGTTTGACGGAGCCTTCGTAACGGGCGTAGACCGAAGCGGAATAGGTGTAGCCTTTTTCGTCGGCGACGGGTTTGATCTTGGCATTGGTGAGCCCGAATTCGTTGTTGTTCGTGCCGTCGGTCTTAACGCCCGGCCAGCCGTATTTCGAATAGGGTTCCACCCAGTTCTCTGTCACCCATGCGAAATCGTCTTCGAAGAAAACGTAACCCGTTTCGTGCGAGTCGGCCGGCGGGTATTGGGTCAGCGTGATGATCCGTTCGGCGCTGTTTTCCGGATAGTCCGGATCGCCCGCCGTAATGGTGAGCTGCGAAGTGTGGGTCTCGAATTTGGTGTTGGGCGTGGGGGTAAGCACCACGTCGACCGCTTGTCCGGCAGCGCCTTTTTTGGGCGATACCGTCACCCACGATTCGTCACTCACGGTCATCGTCCAGTCGTAGGTGGCCGTGACTTTGAGCGTCAGCGGCTCGCTCTGCTCCGCGGGGAAAGCCGCGGCATCCTCGCCGGTGAGTCCTTCGACGGTGATGCCGGCCTGGTTGCAGGCGTCCTGCGACAGCTCGACGGTCTTTTCCGTGTAGCAGGGGTGCAGGTTGTTGCCGCTGTTGGCGCGGATGGTGAATTCACCCTTGCGGGTGTCGCCGTCGTTGAAATCGCCGGTTACGGTGATCTCGATCGCCTCCCCGGCCTTGCCCTGCCTGGGGGTTACGACGAACCAGCCGGCGGTCTTGGTGATCTCCCACGGCGCATCGACCTTCATGGTGAAGGTCTGCGGCGGGATGGCGTAGTAGAGGAAATGCATCCCGGTATCGGGAATGCCCGTGATCTCCAGGGTCGGCGGAACGGCCGTCGTCGTTCCGTCGTCGGTGTCGTCGTCGCTGCACGCTCCGGCCAGCAGGGCCGCGGTACAGGCGAATATCCATAACCATTTCTGAATGTATCGGTTCATTGTCTGAGGTTTTGGGGGTTATTCGTTCAGGTCGGTCGAGAAGGTTTTGGGACGTTTCATCGTTTCGGTGTAGGTGTTGCCGAAGCGGTCGGTGACCCGGATTTCGAGCGTGGAGGAGGCCGACGAAGCCGTCACGGCGAACATGTGGGGCGTGTAGCCCGACGGGAAGGTCATTTCGCCGCCGTTGGCGACGCAGCGCGGGGCGTCGTAGGAGATGGTGTGCAGCGGGTCGCGGCGCCATACCTGACGCACGTCGAGCGACTTGCCGTTTTCCGTAACGCTGATGTTCCATTTGCCGGGTTCGTGCCCCCAGACGTTGACGAAGACTTCGTTTTCGCCCACGCCCGAATAGTCGTTGCCGCGGCCCGCGAAATCCTTGCCCAGTTCGATGGCCTTCTGCACCACGGTGTTCGTTGCCCAATACTCCTTGACGCTGTTCATGTCGTAGGTCATGAACTGGCGTTCGGCGGGCAGACCCGTTGCTTTGAATTGCCATTTGAGGTCGGTGCCGCTGACGGTGAAGACCTTGTATCCGGCGGGCGAACCGTCCGTGCAGACGTTGTTCTTGCCGAACTGCTGGGTCCACCACCAGGTGCCGCAGACGGCGGCGACGTTGTGTTCGTAGACGTTGGCGAAGGCCGGGGACTGCATGTTGCGGTTTACGTGGGTGTGCCCTGTGACGACGTTGACCGAGGCGTAACCGTCGAAACAACCGAGCAGGTCCGAGACGGCCGCCGAGCTGTCCATCGAAATATTCGTCGTGAGCGAGGAGCCGTTCCAGCCGTAGGTGTAGACCGGGCAGTGGAAGCCGACGACGATGGGGGTCGATTTGTCCACGTATTTCAGGTCCTCCCGAATCCAGTCCAACTGCTGTTGGGTGAAATACTTCTTGTAGCTCCGGTCGCCGATCACGCCCGGGCCGCCGCCGTTGTTGAGGTAGACCGTGTTGTCGAGCATCAGGAAGTGCACCTTGCCGATGTTCATCGAATAGTACACCGGGCCGAGCTCCTCGCGGTAGGGAGTTTCGGCGGCGAAGTCGCTGGTGCCGTAGGGGTCGTTGTCGTGGTTGCCCATCACCGACCAGAAGGGGAAATTGAAACTTTCGACAGCCTTTTTGCACTCGGGGATCGCCCATTTGTTCACATACCAATATTGATCCCAGGCGAAATCGCCCAGGTTGAGGCAGTAAACCTTCGAAGACGTGTTGTTGTAGGTGTCGGTGAGCTCCTTGACGAATCCGTCCGCGAATTGGGTGTAGTCCTTGGGCGTGTTCCGGTTGGCCAGGTGCATGTCGGTGGCCACCAGCAGCGTGAAGTCGTCGTTCGAGACGGGCTGGAGCTGGAAGTCGATCCGTTCGACCGTGGATGCGCTTCCGGTGCAGGGATGCCAGAATTGGGGGATGGCCTTGTCGGTGGGAACTTCGTAGCCGGAGGGCTGGATGACGAACGCCAGGCCGTTGCGTTTGTCGGATGCGAGCCAATAGTAACCGTTGGCGTCGGTGGCGGTGATTCGGTCGCCGTCGGAAACCAGGACGTTTTCGATGCCCTTGCCTCCGTAATGGACCATACCTTTGATCGAAGCGCCCGTCTGGTCGGGTATGGTGTTGTCGAGTGAGAGGGCGAGTTTCGCGGTGCCGAGCGTCTGCTCCTTGTCGCCGCGGCGGAGGGTGAATTCGCAGTCGCCGTCTACGGCTGTCTGCGGAATCCGGAACCGGAGGGATTGGTTATCTGCCTGCGTTACGGAAGCGGAGAATTTCCCCCCCCCCTTGCGTCAGAATCAGTTCGTCGGATGCGGTGAACCCGTTCCCCCGGATGGAGGCTTCTTCATTCCAGGAGCCGGTGATGGTTCCGCCCAGGTCAATATTGACGGCCAGCTTGAGCGTAAGGCGGCTGGCGCCCAGGGCTTGCAGCTCTCCGTTGCGGACGAGGAGGAATTTGTAGGCCGTCTGGTCTTCGAGACCGTCCGGCAGCACGAACGAGATCGACGACGGCGTGATTCCGGTGGTCTGGGCCGGCATGTCGCTGTCGCCGCGCAGGGTGACGGCGTCGCCCTGAAGGAATCCCTGCCCTTCGATGGTCATCTCCAGGCCCTCGCATACGTCCAGGGCGGTGGGGATCACCACGCCCGAGACGAAGCGTCCGTCGGGTCGGTTCACCTGCTCGTCGCTATCGTCGCAGCCGGTCAATCCGACCGACAGGGCGACGAACAGCAGCCCGGTGAGTAAAGTAATGAGTTTTTTCATAAGCTATCGGTAATTTTGGTTGGTTTCATGGTTTTCAGGGGTTGTTTCCGAGCGGGATGCGCTCCGAGTAGCGGCGTCCGAAACGGTCGGTGGCGACGATCTCGATTTCGCGGGCCGATGCCGAGGGGCGGGCCGTGAAGTAGAAATTCGTCGTGCGGGGACGCTGCGGCTTGGCGAGTTTTTTTCCGGCGGCTTTCAGCGAGTCGAGGTGTGCGGTGTAATCGGGGTCTTCGAGCTGAATGCGCTGCATGGCGCCCCGGTAGCGGCCGTCTTCATACCAGACCACCGTCCAATACGAGTCCCAATTCCACACCTTTGCGACGGCGCAGTCGGGGCGCTTCTCCACCTCGCCGGGGCGCCATACGCGGAGCTGCCGGGCCGGATATTCGCCGAGAGTGCGGTATTCCCACGAGAACTCCCCGCCGCATTCGCGGAACAGTTGGTAGCCCTTGGGTGTGCCGTCCCAATTGATGGGGTCCCACCAGAGGTTGCCGCAGACCTGCGCCACGTTGTGTTCCATGACGCCTTCGCGGATGTCGAAATTCGAGTTGAGGTGCGTGTGCCCGGTGATGAAGTGCAGGTCGTGCGCGGCAAACGCATCCATCAGCGGTATGGCCGATTCCATGACGCGGTTCCCGAGCCAGGATTTCATGGCCGGGGCGTGCATCGCCACGCAGACGCGCGATCCGGCAGGCAGGCGCCGTGCATAGGCGGCGGCCCAGCGCAGTTGCATCGAATCGATCTGTTCCTCGTATTTTTTCGCCCCGTGGTAGATGATGTCGTCGAGCACGATGTAATGGGTGTGTCCCATGTCGAACGCATAGTACGTGGGGCCGAAATGTCTGCGGTAATTCTCCGTCGCTTCCCGGTCGGTGTATTTGTTCAGGTCGTGGTCGTGGTTGCCGATCACGCTGTATACGGGGATGCCGAGCGAGGCGAACTCCGCTTTCACGCCGGCGAACAACTGCGGGGAGTCCCATACGATGTCGCCGAGCAGAATCGTGGCTTGGGCAACGCCCCGGGCTTTTTTTGCGGCGGTTTCCGTTTGCAACACGGGGATGATTTCCGTGCGGAGCCGTTCGAAATGCGTTTCGGTTTTGGGCTGGGGGTCGGCGACGGCCAGCAGTTCGTAACACGCTTCGGAGCCGGGCCACGGCAGCAGTTCGAAATCGTAACGCTTCGCTGCCGGATCATAGGGGCGGTAAAACTGGGGGACGCCCTCCGTCAGGGGGGCCAGGTATCCGGCTGGGGTCACGAGGCTGATGAACAGCGCGTCGTCGTCGGCATCGAGCGTGAATGAGCCCTGTGCATCGCTCTCGGTAAACGTGTAGCCGTCGGTTACGGCCACTCCGCACACCGGTTTTCCGCCGCATTTGACGGTTCCCCGCACCGGACGGGCGGAAACTGCGGCGCAGAGGGTGCAGCAAATCAGCAGGAGCAGGCATTTTTTCATGGTTCGGGTCTGTTTGAAGTTTTGTCGGTTTTCGGCCGTAAAAGTAGCTGAATAATCTTTTCATCCGGTTCGGGTAACAGGAATGTATCGGTAACTTCACGCTGCGGTAACATCTGTTTGTGCGCATTCGGTGAGGGGTAGTTTTTTCTGTTTTGTCCGGTTTTTAATTATGATACGCAATATTTTTAATTTCAGTACGAAACAAAAATAAATCTTTAATTTTATTTCCCAAAATAAAACACAAAAAAAATGGGCGGTGTTTTCCGTTTTTGTTGGGTCGGGTGGTTTTGAAACGAAATCTATGGTAACAATATAAAAAATGCGTCCGGTTTCGCCGGACGCATTTGGGAAAAGGGATGGTTTGCCGGATTCTGGCTTAAAAAATTCCCAGATTGTCGAGGAAGATCAGCAGCAGCACTGCCGGGCAGACGTAGCGCAGCAGGAAGATGAACACGCCGTAGATGCGGAATTTCAGCTCCCCGTTGTTGGATATCTGCGCTTTGAGCACCTTCTGGTCGAGCCGCCAGCCGACGAAGATGCAGGTCAGGAATCCGCCTGCGGGCAGCAGGATGTTGGCCGTGAGGAAATCGAGCGAGTCGAAGACGCTGAGTCCGAAAATCTGCCAGCCGCCCAGCACGCCCAGCGACAGCGACGCCACGGCGGCCAGCGCCATGCAGGCCCCGGTCGTGGCCCATGCCGCGGTCCGGCGGCTCATGTGCCACTCTTCGTGCAGGTAGGCCGTGATGACCTCGTGCAGGGAGATGGTCGAAGTGAGGGCCGCGACGACCAGCAGCAGGAAGAACACCGACGACCAGACCATGCTCAGCGGCATCGAGTTGAAGATGCCCGGCAGGGTGATGAACACGAGCGACGGCCCCGACGAGGGCTCGATGCCCACGCTGAAAACTGCCGGGAAGATCACCACGCCGGCCAGTATGGCTACCAGCGTGTCGAGGATCGTGACGTTGAGCGCCGTGTGGCGCAGGTTGGTGTCGGGTTTGAAATAGGAGGCGTAGGTGACCATCGTGCCGATGCCGATCGAGAGCGAGAAGAACGCCTGCCCCAGCGCCACGAGCACCGTCGAAGGGGTGACTTTCGAGAAGTCGGGCCGGAAGAGGAAGCGGATACCCTCGCCGCCGCCCGGCATCAGCAGCGAGTGGATCGACAGTGCGATCAGGATGACGAACAGCAGGGGCATCAGCACCTTTGCCGAGCGTTCGATGCCTTTCTGCACGCCCATCGTGATGACGAAATGCGTCGCCAGCACGAACAGCGAAGTGTAGACCACGGGCCGCCACGGGTTTTGGATGAAGGTTTCGAAGACGGTTTTGTACTCCTCGGCGGTGCTGTATTCCGCCAGGCTGCCCGTCACCGAGTGCACCATGTATTCGGCGGTCCACCCCGAGACCACGAAATAGAAGCCCAGGATCAGGAACGCCGCCACGACGCCGTTGTAACCCAGGAAGCTCCATTTGGGATCGAGGGCCCGGTAGGCGCCCACGGCGTTGCGGTGCGAGGCGCGTCCGACCGAGAATTCGGCTACCATGATCGGCAGTCCCAGCAGCAGTACGCAGCCGATGTAAATCAGCAGAAAGGCTCCGCCGCCGTTGTCGCCGGCCACGTAGGGAAACCGCCAGATGTTTCCCAGGCCCACGGAACTCCCTGCCGCGACGAGCACGGCGCTCAGTTTGCCACCCAGTGTGGCGCGTCCCTGTGAATGATGCATGGCTATCCTGTTTATATATAAGGTATGCGCGCAC
>OIWQ01003063.1_pt1 | contig 15759 bp, 12 predicted proteins | sample 1587571 | NCBI WGS metagenome assembly OIWQ01 (sample SAMEA3888910, study PRJEB22519) | human gut metagenome | biome: human gut; feature: human-associated habitat; material: faeces | place: Denmark | collected 2010 | reverse complement strand
CCTTGAAGAAGGTAATATGCTTATGTTCGCTCATGGATTCAACATTCATTTCGGATGTATCGTTCCACCGGCAGACGTTGATGTTACCATGATCGCACCAAAAGCTCCGGGACATACAGTACGTTCTGAGTATCAGGCTGGAAAAGGAACCCCTTGTCTGATCGCTGTTGAGCAGGATGCAACTGGAAAAGCACAGGATCTTGCACTTGCATATGCACTTGGTATCGGTGGAGCAAGAGCCGGTGTTCTGGAGACTACATTCCGTACAGAGACAGAGACAGACCTTTTCGGCGAACAGGCGGTTCTTTGCGGCGGTGTGTGCGCTCTTATGCAGGCAGGCTTTGAGACACTTGTAGAAGCGGGATACGATCCGAGAAATGCATATTTTGAGTGTATTCATGAGATGAAGCTTATTGTTGATTTGATCTATCAGTCCGGTTTTGCAGGAATGAGATATTCGATTTCCAATACTGCCGAATATGGTGATTACATAACAGGACCGAAGATCATTACAGATGATACGAAGAAAGCGATGAAGCAGATTTTGACAGATATTCAGGATGGTACGTTTGCAAAAGACTTTCTTCTGGATATGTCCGAAGCCGGAGGTCAGGCACATTTCCGCGCAATGAGAAAACTTGCGTCAGAGCATCCGGCAGAGAAAGTAGGAGAAGAGATCAGAAAACTTTACAGTTGGAGCGATGAAGATAAACTGATCAATAACTAATAGGATATAATTACAAAAAGACGCCTTGCATTACGCGAAGCGTCTTTTTGTATGAAAATGTCTTTTTGTTTATGATGATAAGATTATGTACAAAAAAAGACATCTGCCTGACGGGAGCAAATGTCTTTTCTATTTTTATCAATTCTATTAATAAGATTAAGCAATGCTGCTTACAGCTTTGGAAAGACGAGAAATCTTTCTGGAAACAGTTTTTTTGTGATAAACACCTTTTGTTCCAGCTTTGGAAATCTCGACGATCGCTGCGCGAAGAGCAGTCTTAGCAGTTTCAGCGTCTTTAGCGGCAACTGCAGCTTCCACTTTCTTTACAGCAGTTTTTACTTTAGACTTAATTGCTTTGTTTCTTGCAGCTTTTGTCTCGTTTACTAAAATTCTTTTCTTAGCAGACTTAATGTTAGCCAATGCGTACACCTCCAAATATATCTATGATTTCAAATGTAATTTGAGTTTCCGCAGACTCGGACACGGACGTTCTGCTGAAACATACTCATTTATTTTATGCCAACTCTAAAGGGTTGTCAATACATATTTTAATAAATATTGGGAATTATGGAACATATATAGAGAAAAACTGCATTATTTGGAAAACCGGAATAAAAAAACACAGTATCTGCATTAAAAAGACGGTTTGAATATAAAAACAGCAGGAATACTATAATAAGAACATAAAAAGCGAGGATGAGATATGATAAAAAATTATAGTGTGCGGACAGATCTTGCGCTTGAAGAAAAAGAAAGGTTTGAATCAGATCATGTAGAAATATCAGGGGTAGTTCTTGAAGAAGATTATGATGAAGCATCAGAACTTCGTGTTACAAGAGTGGAGATCAAAACAGAAAACGGAGCAAAGGCAATGGGAAAACCTGTAGGAACTTATTTGACGATAGAAACTCCTAATTTGGCAATGCCTGATGAAAAAAGTCAGACCGTGATTGCCGAAAAGGTATGTTCTTTTATAAAGGAACTGATCCGAAAATTTGAAGTAAAAGATAAAGATCTATCTATTCTTGTAGTAGGGCTGGGGAATAGAGAAGTTACTCCGGATTCACTGGGACCTTGCGTGGCAGATCATTTATCCGTGACGCGGCATATTGTAAAAGAATATGGAAAATATGCAATAGGAGTCGACGACGCGCCGATGATCAGCGCTGTCGTGCCGGGAGTGATGGGGCAAACGGGAATGGAAAGTGCGGAGATCGTGCGTGGGATTGTATCGGAAACGAATCCTGATGTTATTATTGCAGTTGATGCATTGGCAGCAAGAAACAGTAAGCGATTGAACCGGACGATTCAGATCGCAGATACCGGGATTCATCCCGGAAGTGGAGTGGGGAATCACAGAAACGGGATGACAATGGAAACATTAGGAGTACCTGTTATCGGAATCGGTGTGCCGACAGTTGTAGACGCAGCAACGATTGTAAATGATACAATGGAAAACTTTATAAGGGCTCTTGAATCTTCGGATTCTTTAAAAGGAGTCGGGGAAGTGCTGCGTTCCTATAACGCCGGAGAAAAATATGAATTTGTAAAAGAGCTGATCTCTCCTCATTTAAACGGAATGTTTGTCACGCCTAAAGATGTTGATGAAATGGTTCATCATATCAGTCATACTTTATCGGAAGCGATCAATATGCTTTTTTCGGCCGGTTCAGGCAGATCGGAAGCATAAGAGAAAAGAACAAAGCATACACTGTCAGAAGTAATAGAAAGGACGATGTCTGATGGCGGATCGATTTCGGATATTAGAAAAAGAACGAGAACGGAAGAAGCGGATGATCCGGTTTCTGTTTTTCTTTCTGGCAATGATTTGTTTGATTTCGGAAGGAATGTGGTCGGCTCGAATGTATGGTTTCCAAACTCATATTTTTTCGGGTGCGGAAGAGATGTACATGCCGCGGCTTGCATATTTGAACAGAAGCCCGCAAAAAACAGTTCACGAGTTTTTTATAGAACAATCTTATCTGTTTCTTCCGACAGCAGGGTATGCGATGGAGCATAGGAGAGAGGGATTTACGGCAGAAGATCAAGAAACTGTTGCTCAAATTTTAGAGGCGCAGGCAAACGATGAGAACTGTATCGATGAAAACGGAAATCTTATTAGTAAAGAGTCTCCTGAAACGGCGCAAAATGTGCAGCCGTCGGGAGAAACGTCACTTTCTTCTGTCGATATGTCTATTGAGAGGTTAAGAGATTTTGATTATTTGCTTAGTAATTTTTATACGGTAGACAGCTCTACGATGATTGGTCCTGAACAGTTGAATGCAGATGACCTTCTTGGGAGGAGTATGAAGATCAATAAAAAGGAAGATGGTCCGAAAGTATTGATATTTCATACTCATTCACAGGAGGAATTTGTCGATTCAATTCCGGGAGATCCTGCCACAAGTATTATCGGAATAGGGGAATATCTGACAGAGCTTTTAAATAAGCGGGGAATCAAAACAATCCATGACACAGGGGTATATGATATTATTAACGGACAGCTCGACAGGAGTAATGCATATGAAAACGCAGAAGCGTCTGTCAGACCGATTCTGGAGGCAAACCCAACGATCGAGGTGGCAATCGACCTTCATAGGGATGGCGTTGCCGAGGGAACGCACTTAGTCACAGAAGTAAACGGAAAGCCGACTGCAAAGATCATGTATTTTAATGGATTGAGCCGATCTCGCACAAACGGAGATATCGATTATCTTTATAATCCGTACATACAGGATAATCTGGCGTTTTCTCTTCAGATGCAGCTTGCGTCAGAACGAATGTATCCCGGGTTTGCAAGACATATTTATCTGCGGGCATATAGATATAATCTGCATCTGCTGCCGAAGTCTCTGTTGATTGAAGCCGGTGCGCAGACAAATACTGTAGAAGAAATGAAAAATGCGATGGAGGTCGTGGCAGATACGCTGTGTGAAGTTATACTGGAATGACAAGGATTCTATTTACAAGATCGAAAACGGGTGGTATCATAGAAAATAATACCCTCAGATGAAAGGAACAACATCCGGCATCTGAGGGTACAATCTCGTTATAGCGTGAAACAAAATTAGTGCGGCATAAGAAAAGAAGTCGAGAAAAATAGAAGGAATGATCCGGTAAAGGAGAAGGTAAATGGCTGGAAATAATACATATGATGCAGGGAGTATTTCTGTATTGGAAGGATTAGAGGCGGTACGAAAACGCCCGGGAATGTATATCGGAAGTGTATCGACAAAAGGTCTGAATCATCTTATTTATGAAATTGTGGACAATTCCGTGGATGAACATCTGGCAGGATTTTGTACGGAAATCCGTGTTGTTTTAGAAAAAGACGGAACGGCAACAGTAACCGATAACGGGAGGGGAATTCCGGTTGATATGCATCAAAAAGGAATTTCTGCGGCAAGGCTTGTGTTTACCACACTTCATGCAGGGGGAAAATTTGACGATTCGGCGTATAAGACAAGCGGAGGTCTTCATGGCGTCGGTTCTTCTGTTGTAAATGCACTTTCTACATATATGGATGTTAAGATCAGCCGTGATGGGGCGGTATACCATGACAGATATGAGCGCGGAGTTCCTGTCATTGAACTGGAAAACGGACTTCTTCCTAAGATCGGAAAGACAAAAAAGACAGGAACAACAATTAATTTTCTGCCTGATGATACGATTTTTGAAAAGACGAAGTTCCGGGCGGAGGAAGTAAAAAGCAGGCTGCATGAAACAGCATATCTTAACCCGGAACTGACGATAATATTCGAAGATAAAAGAGGAGATCAGACCGAGCATATCGAATATCATGAACCGGAGGGAATCATCGGGTTTATCAGAGATCTGAATAAGAAAAAAGAGGCGCTTCATGAGCCTGTTTATTTTAAAGGGGAAGCAGACGGTATTGAAGTGGAGGCGGCATTTCAGTATGTTAATGAATTTCATGAGAATGTGCTCGGTTTCTGCAACAATATTTACAATGCCGAGGGCGGAACGCATTTAACCGGATTTAAAACGACATTTACGACGGTTATGAATCAGTATGCAAGAGAAATCGGTATTTTAAAAGAGAAGGATACGAACTTTACGGGAGCTGATATCCGAAACGGGATGACAGCGATTATTTCGATCAAACATCCGGATCCTAGATTTGAAGGGCAGACAAAGACAAAACTGGACAATCCCGACGCGGCAAAAGCGGTCGGTAAAGTTGCGGGAGATGAAATTGTTCTTTATTTTGACCGTAACCTGGACGTTTTAAAAACGGTATTGTCAAGTGCGGAAAAGGCGGCGAAAATCCGTAAGACAGAAGAAAAGGCGAAAACGAATCTTTTGACGAAGCAAAAATATTCGTTTGACAGTAACGGAAAACTCGCAAACTGCGAGAGCAGAGATCCGAAAAAGTGCGAGATATTTATTGTTGAGGGAGATTCGGCGGGAGGTTCGGCAAAAACGGCCAGAAACAGAAACTTTCAGGCGATTCTTCCTATTCGCGGGAAAATATTAAACGTGGAGAAAGCAAGTATTGATAAAGTCCTTGCGAATGCAGAAATAAAAACGATGATCAATGCGTTCGGATGTGGATTTTCCGAAGGATACGGCAATGACTTCGATATTACAAAGCTTCGATACGATAAGATCATAATTATGGCAGATGCAGATGTAGACGGAGCTCATATTTCAACACTTTTGCTGACGCTGTTCTATCGGTTTATGCCGGAACTGATTTATGAGGGGCACGTGTATATTGCAATGCCGCCGCTTTATAAGGCAATGCCGAAAAGCGGAGAAGAGGAATATCTTTACGATGATAAGGCGCTTGAAAAATATCGAAGGACACACAAAGGACCGTTTACTCTTCAGAGGTATAAAGGGCTTGGAGAGATGGATGCAGAACAGTTGTGGGAAACAACACTTGATCCTAAAAGACGTCTTTTAAAGCTTGTTGAGATTGAAGATGCGAGAATGGCTTCCGGTGTGACTGAGATGCTTATGGGAACGGAAGTGCCTCCGCGGCGGGCATTCATCTATGAAAATGCGACAGAGGCGGAACTTGATATATAATCTGTATGACGAAACAGAGTCGACGTGATTTGTGTCAGAAAATGGATTTGCTTTGTGTCATATGAGCAAAATGAAATGAAGGAGACGAGAAATGAACAGTGAATCACAGATCATAAGAACGGAATATTCGGATCTTATGAAAAAATCATATATTGATTATGCGATGAGCGTAATTATTTCCAGGGCACTTCCGGATGTAAGAGACGGACTGAAGCCGGTTCAGCGCCGTACGCTTTATGATATGTACGAACTGGGAATCCGCTATGATAAGCCGTACAGAAAATGCGCGCGTATTGTCGGAGATACGATGGGTAAATATCATCCTCACGGCGACAGTTCGATCTACGAATCTCTTGTTGTTATGGCTCAGGAGTTTAAAAAAGGAATGGTACTTGTAGACGGTCACGGAAACTTCGGTTCGATAGAAGGTGACGGCGCTGCGGCAATGCGTTATACTGAGGCAAGACTGACGAAATTCACGCAGGAAGTCTGCCTTGCAGATCTAGATAAAGATGTGGTAGATTTCGGACCGAATTTTGACGAAACAGAAAAAGAACCGCTTGTACTTCCGATGCGTGTGCCAAACCTCCTCGTAAACGGAGCGGAAGGAATTGCGGTAGGTATGGCGACAAGTATACCGCCTCATAATCTCGGAGAAGTGATCGATGCGGTAAAGGCATATATTAAAAACGATTCGATCACTACAAAACAACTGATGAAATACATAAAAGGGCCTGATTTTCCGACAGGCGGAATTGTTGTTAATAAAGATGATCTGATCAATATATATGAAACGGGACAGGGAAAGATCAAAGTCCGGGGAAAAGTAGAGACAGAAGAATTAAAAGGCGGCAAAAAGCAGCTTGTGATCAGTGAGATCCCATACACGATGATCGGAGCGGGAATAGGGAAGTTTTTAAATGATGTAGCCGGTCTGGTAGAGACAAAGAAAACAACAGATATCACAGATATTTCAAACCAATCTTCCAAAGAAGGAATTCGGATTGTGTTGGAATTAAAAAAAGGCGCAGATGTAGAAAATCTAAAAAATATGCTTTATAAAAAGACGCGCCTTGAAGACACATTCGGCGTGAATATGCTTGCAGTTGCAGACGGAAGACCGGAAACACTCGGACTTAAGAAGATCATTGAGCATCATGTAGATTTTCGATTTGAACTGGCGACGAGAAAATACAAAACACTTCTTGCAAAAGAACAGGAAAAAAGTGAGGTGCAGGAGGGGTTGATCAAAGCATGTGATGTGATCGATCTTATTATTGAAATCCTTCGAGGCAGTAAATCTGTAAAAGATGCAAAAGCATGTCTTGTAAATGGCGTAACAGATAATATTAAGTTTAAATCTTCTATTTCCAAAAAGATGGCGGTGCTTTTACGCTTTACAGAACGTCAGGCTGCTGCCATCCTCGAGATGCGCTTATATCGCCTCATCGGTCTGGAAGTACAGGCTTTGATCGCGGAACATGAACAGACGGTGAAGAATATTGCGCGTTATGAAGATATTCTCAATAATTATGATTCTATGGCGCAAGTTATTGTGGAAGAACTTGAATCGTTTAAAGAAGAATATGCAAAAGCGCGCCGTACAGTCATTGAAAATGCTGAAGAAGCCGTTTTTGAAGAGAAGAAGATCGAAGAACAGGAAGTCGTATTTTTGATGGATCGGTTCGGATATGCAAGAATAGTAGACGTTGCCGTTTACGAAAGAAATAAGGAAGCGGCGGATAGTGAGAATAAGTATATTGTCCATTGTATGAACACGGGGAAAATATGTATTTTTACCAATAGCGGGAAAATGCACCAGGTGAAAGTAATTGATCTTCCTTATGGAAAATTCAGGGATAAAGGAGTTCCGATCGACAATGTCAGCAATTACTCCAGTTCTGATGAACAGATTGTCTCGGTATACGATTCCGAGCAGATGAGATTTGCCATGCTTTTGTTTTCAACGGCGCAGGGAATGGTAAAAAAAGTCAGCGGAAGTGAATTTCAGGTGGCAAAACGAACAATTCTGGCTACAAAACTTCAGGAAGAAGATTCTCTGGTCGATGTTCGGGTTGTTAATGAAAATAAGCATGTCGTTCTTCAGACAAAGAACGGGTACTTTTTGAGATTCCCGGCCACGGAAGTTCCTATAAAGAAAAAAGCTGCAGTCGGTGTCAGAGGTATCCGTCTTCAGAAAAAAGATGAACTGGAAAAGGTATATCTTTTTGAAGAAGGAACGGAAACAAAGATTCTATATAATGAAAAAGAGGTCTCCTTAAATCGATTGAAAACGGCGAAACGTGATGGAGCAGGAACAAAAGCAAGAAAATAGAGAAGAAGCCTTGCAATATAAAAAAAACAGTGCTATACTATGAAATAGTTACATAGAAATCCGGCAGAAGAGTGAACGAAAGTTCACTCTTCTTTGTTGCTATGCATACGACAAAAAATATCTTATAGATATTTTCAGTTGTAAATTCACGATAACAAAAGAAACATAAGCGGCAGATAGCTTCTGCCAAATGAGAAGAAAGGAAGTATAGCGTGTCAAAAAGAGAAGAATATGAACAGAAAACAGAAGAACTTTTAGAACCGATCGTGTCTGCACTTGGATTTGAACTGGTTGACGTAGAATATGTCAAGGAAGCCGGAACATGGTATCTTCGTGCGTATATCGATAAACCGGGCGGGATTACGGTAGATGACTGTGAGGCGGTCAGCAGAAAGTTTTCGGATATTCTCGATGAAAAAGATTATATCCCGGATTCTTATGTATTTGAGGTGAGCTCACCGGGGCTTGGCAGACCGTTAAAAAAAGAAAAAGATTTTAAGAGAAGTATCGGAGAAGAAGTAGAGATCCGTACTTACCGGGCAATCGATCGTCAGAAAGAATTTACCGGTATTTTGAAAGGGTTTGATGAAAACACTGTGACCATTATATATGAAGATGAAACAGAACAAGTATTTGACAGAGCAGAAATTGCATTGATTCGTCTTGCTTTGGATTTTTAAAATTTAGGAGGAAATGACAAAATGAACATAGAGTTAATGGAAGCGTTGACAATTCTTGAGAAAGAAAAAAATATCAGTAAAGATGTTATGATGGATGCGATTGAAAATTCGCTGATCAGCGCATGTAAGAATCATTTCGGAACATCGGATAACATTAAAGTAATCATGGATCGTGATACTTGCGATTATGCTGTATATGCAGAGAAAAATGTAGTAGAAGAGGTAGAAGATCCTGCGTTGGAGATCAGTCTCGAAGAAGCGGAAAAGCTGGATTCTGCATTACAGGTCGGCGATATCGCACAGATTCCGGTACACTCAAAAGAGTTTGGGCGTATTGCGACTCAGAATGCAAAGAACCTGATTCTTCAAAAAATAAGAGAAGAAGAAAGAAAAGTTGTATTTGACCAGTATTTTGAAAAAGAAAAAGATATTGTGACAGGTGTTGTTCAGCGATATGTCGGGAAAAATATCAGTATTAATCTTGGAAGAGCAGATGCAATGCTTACTGAGAACGAGCAGGTGAAAGGGGAACATTTTAAACCTACAGAACGTATTAAACTGTATGTAGTAGAAGTGAAAAATACTCCGAAAGGACCGAAGATACTTGTATCCCGTACACATCCCGAACTTGTGAAACGTCTTTTTGAAGCAGAGGTGGCAGAAGTAAGAGACGGTACAGTTGAAATTAAGAGCATTGCAAGAGAAGCAGGTTCCCGTACAAAAATGGCTGTATGGTCAAACGATCCGAATGTAGATCCCGTAGGCGCTTGTGTGGGAATGAACGGAGCACGAGTAAACGCAGTTGTTCAGGAACTTCGCGGTGAAAAAATCGATATTATCAACTGGGATGAGAATCCGGCGCTTCTGATAGAAAATTCACTTAGCCCTGCAAAAGTGATTTCTGTAATGGCAGATCCGGAAGAAAAAATCGCGAGTGTGATCGTTCCCGACTATCAGCTTTCACTTGCAATCGGAAAAGAAGGGCAGAATGCACGTCTTGCTGCAAGACTTACAGGATATAAGATTGATATTAAGAGCGAGACACAGGCGATAGAGGCAGGAGAACTTCCAGAAAATTATATGGAAGAGATGGGACTTGTCGGTGAAGAAGGTTATACAGGAGATTACGAGGAAGAGTATAACGAAGAATACAGTGAAGAGTCTTATGATGAAGCGGCAGAAGATCAGAACGAAGAGTCGGAAGAAATTGAATTTATCGAGACAGAGAATGAGTAATATCTAAAGGAGTGGGTTATTTGGCAGTTAATAAAAAAATTCCTATGCGTAAATGTGTAGGGTGTGGAGAAATGAAACCTAAAAAAGAATTGCTGCGAATACTCAGGACAGAAACCGGAGAATTCGTCGTGGATGCACTTGGAAAAGCAAACGGCAGAGGCGCTTATCTTTGCCGGAGCGTAGAATGCTTTCAGAAAGCTGTGAAAAACCGTGGATTGGAACGGTCGTTTAAGCAGGCAATACCGCCGGAAGTATATGAGAGAATGGAAAAGGAGATGGGAGAGCTTGAGTAAGAGAGATAAGGTCCTTTCCCTGATCGGACTGGCGATGAAGGCCGGAAAATGTGTAAGCGGCGAGACAATGACAGAAAGCGAGACGAAATCAGGAAAAGCGAAGTTTGTCATTGTCGCCGGTGACGCATCGGAGAACACGAAGAAAAAATTCGGGGATATGTGTAAGTTTTATAAAGTTCCATTTTGTTTCTACGGAGATAAAGATACCTTAGGGCATGCAATGGGAAAAGAGTTCCGTGCATCTCTGGCGATACTTGACGAAGGATTTGCAGATGGAATTCAAAGAGAGCTGAAAAACCGAGAGGATATTGCATAAGGAGGTAGTTTTAATATGACAAAAATGAGGGTACATGAACTTGCGAAAGAGCTTGGAATGGAAAATAAAGAGCTCATCGATTTGTTGCATAAGAAAAATGTGGAGGTGTCAAATCATATGAGTTCGATCGAGGACAATATAGCAGATGAGATCCGAAAAGAAAAAAACACAAGATCAGAAGGAAAGTCAGAGGGAGAAGAAGCTCCGAAAAAGAAAAATCTGGCATTTGTGATTCGTCCGCAAAACTCTAAAAACAGCAGTCGCATACAGGGAAAACGTCCGGCTCAAAAGTCTGCGCGTCCACAGCAGAGTGCGCGTCAAAACGAGGCAAAGGCAGCGACGACGCGTCCGGCATCACAGGGAGCACGTTCGGAAAAGTCAGGTGCAGAAAAGTCACAGGCTGCGCGGCCGGTTCCTGCTCAAACTGTAAAAGCCGAAACTGCTGCCGAACATTCAACTACAGAAAAACGACCGGGTACGCAAGCGCAGTCAGCAGCGGAAAAGCCGCAGGGAGTACGTCAGGAAAAGCAACAGCCGGCACGTGCGGAAAAACCGGTACAGGTACAGTCCGAAAAGGAGAAAAGAACAGAGAATGACCGTCCGGCAAGAGAAAATCGTGAAGCAAGACAGTCCAATGATCGTCCGGTAAGAGAAAACAGAGACGGAAAGCCGGTAAGAGACGGAAAACCGTCTGACAGACAAGGCAGATTCGATCGCGGATCCAATGATCGTTCGCGCCAGGAAAGACCACAGGGAAATCGTCAGTTCGGTGACGGAAGACAGAGCCGAGGCGGAGACAGAGACCGCAGACCGGGAGGACAAAATGGTCGATCTGACAGAGAGAAAAGAGAGTCACGAAGAGATGATGTGGCGGCACCGATCGTGGAGCAGCAGAAGAGCCAGCGTAATAAGGCGAAAGATAAAGAACGTGATAATAAGAAAAAAGAATACAGAGACGAAGCCTTTGACGGAAAAGGCAAAAAAGGCAAAAAACAAAAACAGGTAGCAGAAGTGAAAAGACCGCAGCCGAAAGAAGAGAAGAAAGAAGAAAAGATTAAACAGATTGTAATTCCGGAAGTTCTTACGATCAAAGAACTTGCAGATAAAATGAAGATTGTTCCTTCTGTTATCGTGAAAAAACTGTTCCTTCAAGGAAAAGTTGTAACAGTGAATCAGGAAATCGATTATGATACTGCAGAAGAGATCGCAATGGAATTTGAAGTTCTCTGCGAAAAAGAAGAAGTCGTAGATGTGATCGAAGAACTGTTAAAAGAGGAAGAGGAAGATCCGAAGGATCTCGTTCCAAGACCACCGGTTGTCTGTGTTATGGGACACGTTGATCACGGTAAAACATCCCTTCTGGATGCGATCCGTGAGACAAATGTAACCTCCCGCGAGGCAGGTGGAATCACACAGCATATCGGTGCGTATGTCACAGAGATCAATGGAGAGAAGATCACATTCCTGGATACTCCGGGACACGAGGCATTTACTTCTATGCGTATGCGTGGTGCACAGGCTACAGATATTGCAATCCTTGTTGTTGCCGCGGATGATGGTGTTATGCCACAGACCGTAGAAGCAATCAACCATGCCAAGGCAGCAGGTGTACAGATCATTGTAGCAGTGAACAAGATTGATAAGCCAAGTGCCAATGTAGAGCGTGTAAAACAGGAGTTGGTAGAGTATGAGCTTATCGCTGAGGACTGGGGCGGAGATACCGTATTTGTACCGGTTTCCGCACATACCGGCGAGGGTATCGACCAGCTTCTGGAGATGATCATTCTGACAGCAGAGGTAGAGGAACTTAAGGCAAATCCTGACCGTCTGGCAAGAGGTGTTGTCATTGAGGCGAAGTTAGATAAGGGACGTGGTCCTGTTGCGACAATCCTGGTACAGAAGGGTACTCTTCATGTAGGTGATAACATCGCAGTTGGTGCTGCATATGGTAAGATCCGTGCCATGATGGATGACCGTGGAAGACGTGTGAAAGAAGCACTTCCTTCTACACCTGTAGAGATTCTTGGTCTTCATGATGTTCCGGATGCCGGTGAGATCTTTATGGCAACGGAGAATGATAAAGAAGCACGTAATATTGCAGAGACTTATGTGGCTCAGGGCAGAGAGAAGCTTCTGGATGATACCAAGGCGAAGCTTACGCTGGATGGTTTGTTCTCTCAGATTCAGGCAGGTAATATCAAAGAGCTCAATATCATTGTTAAAGCTGATGTTCAGGGTTCTGTAGAGGCTGTTAAGCAGAGTCTTGTGAAGCTTTCCAATGAGGAAGTTGTAGTAAGAGTGATCCATGGCGGTGTTGGTGCCATCAATGAGTCCGATGTCAGCCTTGCTGCTACCTCAAATGCCATCATCATCGGATTTAACGTACGTCCGGATACCACAGCAAAACAGCTTGCTGAGCAGGAGGGCGTAGACCTTCGTCTGTACAAGGTTATCTACCAGGCAATCGAGGATGTGGAAGCTGCCATGAAGGGTATGCTGGATCCGGTATTCGAGGAGAAGGTAATCGGCCATGCAGAGGTTCGTCAGCTGTTCAAGGCTTCCGGTGTCGGAACCATCGCAGGAAGCTATGTGCTTGACGGTACCTTCCAGAGAGGATGCAAGGTACGCATCACCAGAGGCGAGGAGCAGATCTACGAAGGTGAGCTGGCTTCCCTTAAGAGATTTAAAGATGATGTCAAGGAAGTTCGTGCGGGATATGAGTGCGGTCTTGTATTCCAGGATTTCAACGACGTAAAAGAAGAAGACAAAGTAGAAGCATATATTATGGTTGAGGTGCCGCGCTAGAGCCTGTTTGAAAAATAAAAATTGGGGGCAATGGGTATTTGCTCCCAATTTTTCATATGCTACGGGCGCACCTGTATAGGAGAGACCAATCATGAGAAAAAACAGTATCAAAAATACCAGGATCAATGCAGAGGTTCAAAAAGAACTGAGCAATATCATCCGCGGTGAGATCAAGGACCCGCGCATCCATCCCATGACATCTGTGATGGCTGTGGAGGTTGCACCGGACCTTAAGACCTGCAAGGCTTTTATCAGCGTGCTTGGCAGTGAGGAATCCAAGAAATCCACCATCAGCGGCCTGAAAAGCGCAGAAGGCTACATCCGCCGTCAGCTTGCAAAGAACCTGAATCTTCGCAACACTCCGGAGATCCGTTTTATCCTGGACGAATCTATTGAGTATGGTGTAAATATTTCAAAGCTTATTGATGATGTTACCAAGAAAGACAGCAACTCCCACAGACAGGATGAGGAGCAGGATGAGAATTAAAAGAGGATGAGAACATGGAAAATATTGCGGAAATACTGGAAGGTGTGAAAACAATGGGAATCGGCGGACATATCCGTCCGGATGGTGACTGCGTTGGTTCCTGTATGGCGTTATATTTATATGTAAAAACCTATTATCCGGAAATTCAGGCAGATGTGTACCTGGATAATCCCAAACCTGTTTTCGGACATATTGACTGTATGGATGAGATTAAAACAGAGCTGGACGGTGACAAAGAGTATGACCTTTTTGTTACCTGTGATGTAAGTGCAAAAGACAGACTTGCCATTGCAGGTCCATACTTTGACACTGCAAAAAGAACAGCATGTATTGATCATCATATTAGTAACTCCGGATTTGCACAGGTGAATCATATCAGGGGAGAGGTAAGCTCTGCCTGTGAAGTTCTCTATGGGCTTTTTGATCCTGAGAAAGTGGTCCGTACCATTGCAGTGCCGATCTATACGGGAATGGTTCATGACACAGGGGTATTTCAGTACTCTTCAACTTCACCGGAGACCATGCGTATTGCCGGGGAACTGATGAAGACAGGATTCAATTTCAGTAAGATCATTGACGAATCTTTCTATCAGAAAACTTATGTGCAGAATCAGGTAATGGGGCGTGTTCTTGCAGAGAGTATCCTGCTTCTGGATGGAAAATGTATTATCGGATATCTTAAAAAAAGAGACATGGAGTTCTATGGTGTGGATGGCAAGGATTTGGATGGTATCGTCAGTCAGCTCCGTCTTACAGCGGGAGTGGAAGTTGCCATGTTTATCTATGAAGTGGAAACTCAGTCTTTCAAAGTTTCCCTGCGTTCCAACGGAAATGTGGATGTAAGCAAGATTGCAGTATATTTTGGCGGCGGCGGTCATATGAGAGCAGCAGGATGTGATCTTCAGGGTTCTGTGTATGATGTGATCAACAATGTGACAGAACAGATCTGCAAACAGTTTCAGGAGCAGGAAGGCTGATGGATGGAGTAATTGTAATCCGTAAGGAAAAAGGATTCACTTCCCATGATGTGGTGGCAAAGCTTCGGGGAATCCTTCATATGAAGAAAATCGGACATACAGGAACTCTTGATCCGGATGCAGAAGGAGTGCTCCCGGTGGCTCTGGGAAAAGCAACCCGTCTGGTGGATATGATCACAGATAAAGAGAAAACCTATGAGGCAGTGATGCGTCTGGGTGTTGTTACGGATACCCAGGATATGAGCGGAACTGTTCTTTCAGAAGTGCCTGAGTTTCAGGTTTCAGAAGAGGAACTTCGCACAGTAACAGAATCTTTTGCAGGTGATTATATGCAGGTGCCGCCGATGTATTCGGCACTGAAGGTCAATGGAAAGAAGCTTTACGAGCTGGCAAGAGAAGGAAAGGAAGTGGAGCGCAAGGCACGTCCCATTACCATTTATGAGCTGGAGCTGTTAAAGGCAGAGCATCCGGAATATGAAATCCGGGTTGTATGTTCAAAAGGAACCTATATCCGTACATTATGCCATGATATTGGCGAAAAGCTTGGTGTAGGCGCAGCAATGGATCAGTTGCTTCGAACAAAGGTGTCGATATTTGAGGTTGATCAGGCGCTTACTTTAGCACAGATCGAGGAGCGAATTCAACAAGAAGATCGCAGTTTTGTATTGCCGGTAGACCAGCTGTTTACACAGTATCCCAAAATGCAGGTGGCAGATGAAGAGGCTGCTAAAATGCTCCGCAATGGGAATCCGATCACGATTGGCAAATTGAAGTCATTCAATGAAGTAAAAAAATATCAGAATAAGAGTCGCGTACTTGTATATAATGAAAATGGCGAATTTCGTGCT
>OIWQ01003057.1_pt1 | contig 15796 bp, 10 predicted proteins | sample 1587571 | NCBI WGS metagenome assembly OIWQ01 (sample SAMEA3888910, study PRJEB22519) | human gut metagenome | biome: human gut; feature: human-associated habitat; material: faeces | place: Denmark | collected 2010 | reverse complement strand
ACTCTCTCCGCGCAAAGTATTTTTTGCCACGCACATGTCGCGGCAAAAAATGATTTAATCTGTTCGCCGCCATACCGGGCGGCGAATTCTGCGAAGCTTTTTTGGCAAGCTAATTACCCCACGCTGAAAAAGCTCTTGGCAATGTCGGCGCTCTGCTTGGCATCCTTGGCGTAGTAGTCCGCGCCGATCTTCTTGGCGTATTCCGGCGTCAGCACCGCGCCGCCCGCCATGATCTTGCAGGGCAGCTGGGCCTGCCGCAGTGCGGCGATGGTCTCCTCCATGCTTTTCAATGTGGTGGTCATCAGGGCCGACAGTCCCACCAGATGCACATCCTTGTCCCGCACGGCGTCCACCACCGCTTCCACCGGCACGTCCCGGCCCAGATCAATGACCTCGAAGCCGTAGTTCTCCAGAATCACCTTCACGATGTTCTTGCCGATGTCGTGTACGTCGCCGTGAACGGTGGCCAGCACGATGCGCCCCTTTCCCGCGCCCTCACCGCCCTTGGCGGCCATGGCGGTCTTCACCTCGTCAAAGGCGCTCTGGGCGGCGCTGGCGGCCTGCAGCAGCTGGGGCAGGAACAGCGTGCCGTTTTCGTACTTGGCGCCCACCGCGTCCAACGCCGGAATCAGCGCCCCGTCCACCAGCTCCAGCGGCTCCTTCTCCCGCAGCAGCGTCCGGGCGGCGGTGGCCGCCTCGCCCTTCAGCCCTTGCTCCACCGCCTTCATCAGCGGCGCGTAGGCGGCGTTGGCGCTGCCGCCGTAGGTGATGCCGCCGGTGGAGGCGCTCTGCATGATCTTGGCCAGCGCCGTGGCCGTGGGCACACGGCCCGCATACCGCTCCACATAGGTGGCGCACTGCTTGTCCCGCCCCGACAGCACGTTGTAGGCGTAGATGGCCGCCATCATCTCCTGACTGGCCGGATCCATGATCGCCAGATCCAGCCCCGCGTGGATGGCCAGCGTCAGGAAAATGGTGTTCAGATAGGCCCGGCAGGGCAGGCCGAAGCTGATGTTGGACACGCCCAGAATGGTGCGCACCCCCAGCTCCTTCTTGCACCGCTCCAGCGCCTCCACGGCGGCCAGCGCGTCCTCCTGCTGGGCGCTGGCGGTCAGCGCCAGACAGTCGATGTAGATATCCTCAAGGGAAATGCCCGCGTCCAGCGCTGCGTCGCGGATACGGCGGGCAATGGCTACCCGCTCCCCCGCGCCGGAGGGTACGCCCGCCCCGTCCACCGTCAGGCCGATCACTGCCGCGCCGTACTTTTTGCACAACGGCAGCACATGCTCCAGCACGGCGGGTGCGCCGTTGACGGAGTTGACGATGGGCTTGCCGTTATAGACCCGCAGGCCCCGTTCCAGCGCCTCGAAGTTGGTGGAATCCAGCTGTAACGGCTGGCTCACCACGCTTTGCAGGGTTTTCACCACCTGCTCCATCATGGCCGGCTCGTCCACCTCCGGGGTGCCCACGTTCACGTCGAGAATCTGCGCTCCGGCCTCGGCTTGAGACACGGCCTGCTCCAGCACGTAGTCCATGTCGCCCTGCCGCAGCGCCTGCTGGAACCGCTTTTTGCCGGTGGGATTGATACGCTCACCCACCACGGTCACGCCGTCTACGGTGACGCACTCCACGGGAGAACAGATCACCGAGGGCATGGCGTGGGCCGCCCGTCCCGGCACGCAGTCCCGGAACACATCGTTCAAAAGCCGGATGAAATCCGGTGTGGTGCCGCAGCAGCCGCCCGCCGCAAACAGTCCCAGCTCCCGGTAAGGCTCCATCTGCCGGGCGTACAGCTCCGGCGTGATGTCGTAGCCGCTGCCGTCGGCGCGGGGCAGACCGGCGTTGGGCTTCACGAACACCGGGAAGTCGCCGGGCAGCGACTCAGCCAGCCGCTTCGCCATGGGGAAGATCTCCTGCGGGCCAAGCGAGCAGTTGATGCCCAGCGCGTCCGCGCCCAGTCCCCGTGCCGTGGCGGCAAAGCTCTCCACCGTGCAGCCGGTGAAGGTGCGGCCCCGTGCCTCAAAGCTCATGCTGGCCAGCACCGGAAGCTTGCAGTTTTCCTTCACCGCCAGCAGGGCGGCCTTTAATTCGTAAAGATCGGTAAAGGTCTCCACCATCACCAGATCGGCGCCTGCCGCCGCGCCCGCCCGGACGATCCGGGCAAATTCCGCCACCGCCGTCTCAAAGGGCAGCGTGCCGTTGGGCTCCAGCAGCTCGCCCAGCGGGCCGATATCCAGCGCCGTCAGTGCGCCGTAGGGGGCGCAGGCCTTTTTGCAGCAGGCCACACCCGCGGCGATGACCTCCTCCACGGTGTAGGGGCTTTTTGCCAGCTTGTGGCCCGACGCACCGAAGGTATTGGTGTTGATGATGCGGCTGCCTGCCGCCGCGTACATGCCGTGGATCCGCTGGATGGTCTCCGGATCGGTGATGTTCAGCTCCTCCGGCCGTGCGCCCAGCTTCAGCCCGGCGGCCTGTAACATGGTGCCCATGCCGCCGTCCAGCAGAATGGTGTGGCGCTGGGTGAAAAGTTCATTGCTCTGCACAGGTGATCCCTCGCTTTCGATAGTTGCATCTGGCCCGGAGGACACAGTGTCCGCAGCCCGCCAGTTGTCCCCTGACCGGGTGATCGCTGACGCCCAGCAGCGCTGTCACGCTTTTGCGCGGCGTCATTAAATAGGTATCCGTTACATATAGCCCGATCTGCCGCGCCGTGTCCAGCGTCTCAGCCAGCAGCGGCTGCAGGCTGATGGGCCAGTCGCCGTAGCCGGGGGAGAACCGCCCGGTGAGGAAAAGCCTCTGTTCCGCCGCCCATTGCCGCAGCTGGCCTTCGGCGGCGTCCGCCATCTGCTCCGCCAGCGCCGAGGCCAGCGCGTCCGCCGCCGCTCCCGCCGCCACATCGCCCACGGCGGAGCGGCGGATCTGACTGTCCACCATAGGCCCCAGCGTCACCGCCAGCAAAATGGCCTGCGGACATTCCGTCAGATGGCGGCGGATATCCGCTCCTTGCAGAATGCCGGCTTCGTCCCATGCGGCGGTATCCGCCGTCCGCCAGACGGCTTTCGGCATGGCGGCGTGTAACAGGGGCGGGGCGCACCGCTCCAGCAGCGCCAGCGTGGCGCTGTCCGGTTCGCCCGGCGCACCCAGATAGCGGGCGGCCTGCCGCAGATCGATGGACTCCGGTACCTCCAGCGTAAGGGCGCGGATGGGGGAGAGAGACATACGGCAGACCTCCTTTTTCGTGTGAATAATTCAGTATACCCCAATAAGCGGCCGGAATCAACCCGGTAAAGGGGAAAATCCGCCCCCATAAAGGCGGTTTATGTACCGATAAAAGGGAATAATGTACCGATAAACATGCAGAAGCGTGCAGATGCAGAACGTATATACGCCCGCACGTGGGGCGTGCGGGCGTATAGGGTTCCATAGTTATATCGATCGTCTTACTCAGACACGCGGCACGTCCAACCGAAGGGATCGGGTCTGGTGCCCCACTGGATGCCGGTCAGCTCGTCATAGAGCTTCTGGGACAGCTGACCGATTTGACCGCCGTTGACCTCGTAGCGCACATCATCCCAGCCCAGTGCGCCGATGGGGGAGATCACGGCGGCGGTGCCGATGCACCACGCCTCCTCCAGAGCGCCGGTGCGTGCAGCTTCAAACAGCTCGTCCACGCTCAGCAGACGTTCCTCCACCGGCATGCCCCAGCTCTTGAGCAGCTCGATGGCGGACTTGCGGGTGACGCCCCGGAGGATGGAGCCGGTCAGGGCGGGGGTGACGACGGTGCCATTGATCTTGAACATGACGTTCATGCCGCCGCCCTCCTCCACGTACTTGCGCTCCACGCCGTCCAGCCACAGTACCTGAGAGTAGCCCTTGGCCTCGGCCCGCTCACCGGCACGGTTGGCCGCGCCGTAGTTGCCGCCGCACTTGGCCTCGCCGGTGCCGCCGCGAACGGCACGGACATCCTCAGTCTCCACCATGATGGGCACAGGCTTCAAACCGTCGCTGAAGTAGCTGCCGGAGGGGGAGAGGATGATGACGAAGGAGGCCTCGTGGACGCCGTGCAGCGCCAGTGTGGGGTCGGTGGAGTACAGGAACGGGCGGATATACAGGCTGGTGCCGGGGTCGCTGGGCACCCAGTCCTGATCCACGCGGACCACCTCCTTGATGGCCTGCAGCGCATCGTCAGGATCCACCTGAGGCAGGCCCAGACGCTCGCAGGAGCGGTTCAGCCGGGCGATGTTCTCCCAGGGGCGGAACAGCTGCACCTCACCGTCGGGGCGGCGGTAGGCCTTCAGGCCCTCGAAGACCTCGGTGCCGTAGTGGAGAACGCTGGCGGCGGGGGAGAGAGCGATGGGGCCGTAGGGGACGACGCGGGCGTTGTGCCAGCCGTCCTTCTCGGTGTAGTCCATGACGAACATGTGGTCGGTAAACACAGTGCCGAAGCCCAGCTGGTTGGAGGGGGGCAAGGTGCCGGGATGGGGATTCTTCGTAACGGTGATATTCATAAAATCGTCTCCTTTTCGCAAAATCAGATTGGTAAGATCAGATCTCTTTCAGATGCTCCATGTTGTGGCGGATGCCCTCGCAGCACTGGTGGAAGGTGGCCTTTTCCTCGTCGGTGAGGGGCAGCTCCACCACCTCCTCTACGCCGTTTGCGCCGATGACGCAAGGCACGCCGGCGAACAGACCGCTTTCGCCGTACTCGCCGCACAGCTCCATGCTGGCGGGCATGATGGCCTTTTCATCGTGGAGCACGATGTGGGCCATCCGGGCGGCGGTGGTGGCGATGCCGTACTCGGTGCAGAACTTGCCGGAGAAGGTGACCCAGCCGCCGCCGATGGACTCCTTCTGCAAGGCGTCACGGTCAAAGCGGAAGCGCTCGTCCGTTTCGGCCCACTTGTCCAGCGGCATGCCCTTGAAGCTGACGCAGGACCAGGGCGCGAACTGCTGGTTGCCGTGCTCGCCCAGCATGTAGCAGGTGATGGACTTGTGATCCACGCCGGTCTGACGGGCCAGAGCGCTGAGAAGGCGGGAGGTGTCAAGACCGGTGCCGGTGCCGAACACGCGGCCCTTCGGCAATCCCAGCCCCAGCGCCAGCTCACGGGTGACGATATCGCAAGGGTTGGTGATGTTGATGAGCACGCCGTCAAAGCCGCTGGCCTTGACCCTTTCCGCGTAGCCCCGGACGGCGGGGATGGTGAAATCCATCTCGGTCACCCGGTCGTGGGTGCCCCGCAGCAGCTCGATCTTGCCCACGCTGTTGACGATCACGTCGCACTCGCCCAGATCGGCGAAGTCACCGGCCCGGACGGTGACGCGGTGGGGCAGATACGCCGCCGCGTCACGGAGATCCTGTACCTCGCTGGCCAGCTTCTGCTGGTTCTGATCCACAAGTACCAGCTCGTCGGCGATGCCCTGCACCGCCAGCGCGTAAGCAACATGGGCGCCCACATGGCCCAGACCGATGACACCGAGAACACGTTTTTTCATGGTAAAACCATCCTTTCGACTTGATAATATCGTAATTATTTTGCATTTAAGCCCCGAAATGGGGAAATAACACGCAGGTATACAGCATGGTCAGCACCATGTAGATCACAAGGATGACGGCGAAGGCGGGCAGCGTCCGCTTCATGACCTTGTTCTCGTTGCCCACCTGATCCACCGTGGCGCAGGCGGCCACCGTATTGTTGGGGCAGATGAGATTGCCCAGCGATGCACCGGCGTTCTGTCCGGCGAACACGGTGATGGGGTTCATGCCCAGGGCCTGTGCCGCCTGGATGTGCATGTCGGCGAACATGATGTTGGAGCCGAGGCCCGTACCGGTGATGAAGGAGCCGCTGGCGCCGATCAGCACGGCGGCGGCAGGATAGAACCGGCCCACCACGGCGGCAATGTCAGATGCCAGCAGGTTCATCATGCCAGTGGAGGGGGACTGCATGATATAGGATACCACCAGCAGGCTGCCCATGGTCACCAGCACCGGCATCACGTGACCCACGGTCTTGGCGCAGATCTGGCCGTACTGCTTCCATCCGGTTTTCAGCGTCATTGCGCCAAGGAAGCCGCAGATCAGGATCACCACGTCCACCCACACGATATAGCCGAAGGTGCACATGACGGCGAAGCCGTTTTTCACCAGTGCGGGGAAGCCGTAGCGGACGGCGGGCAGCAGCACCAGCATGTAGATGTAGGGGGACATGGCGCGGAACGGGCCGTACTTCTTCTCCTGACTGGTGAAGCGGTAACGGTATTCCTCCGGCGTTTTCACGCCCACCACCTTCACATAGACCACGCTGAGGAGGATGGAGAGAAGGCCGGTGCCCATGGAGGTGACCTCCGCGCCTACGAAGTTGGAGAGGACGAACATCACTGCGCCGGTGGACACACCGGCAAAGCAGAGGTAGGGGACGATGCACTTGAAGCCCTTGCGGCCGAAGGTCATGGCCACCATGATAAAGGGGATCACCAGCACGCCGAACATATGGATGCGGCCCACCATGGCGGAGTTCAGCGCCACGGTGCTGAGGCCGGCGTCGGTGAGGGCCGCGCCGCCGTTGATGGTGGTCAGGCCAGCGCCGCCCCAGGAGCAGGGCGTGGCGTCGCCCAACAGGGCCAGCGCGATGGAGGTCACCGGGTCAAAGCCCAGCGCCACCAGAAACGGGGCGGCGATGGCGGCGGGAGAGCCTGCGCCTGCCGCGCCCTCCAGAAAGATGGGGAGCATCATGCCGATGATGACCACCTGCACCCTGCGGTCGTCACTGATGCGGGCGATGGCGCCCTTCACCTCGTCGATGGCGCCGGTATCACGGAGCAGGTTCAGGATCACGAAGGCGCCGAACACCATCAGCACGATCTTCAGACCCTCCTTGATGCCCTTCCAGAGAAGGGCGTCATAGACGGCTACGTTGTCCTTGAAGGAAGCGCCGGAGACATTGAAATACGTAAAGGCCAGCAGAAGCGCCCACAGCAGAGCCACGGGAGCGACGCGCTTGGCGGACTGGCGGAAGCCCAGAATGCCCACCAGCACCACGACGATGGGGCTGAGTGCCATGACGAAATTGAAGAAGCTCATAGGAATTTTCTCACTTTCTTTTGATGTTGGGGTGGCGTCGCTTCGCTGGCCAGGAGAAGCGAACAGAAATCTATGAAAAAAAGAGGCTCCGCCGGATGGCGGAGCCTCTTGCAGCTGTAGCTGTCGTCGTTCTTACGAGGGCGGGCAGGGGAAAGGGGACGTCATGTTCCGGCATGTGAAGAAGCTGGCAAATACCAGCAGAATAATAATGGACGCCAGCAGAATGCCGGCGTCCAAGGACAGAATAATGCTGTTCATGTCGGAGCATGCGGACACAGCGCAGGAGCCCTGCGCGTAAGCGGTCATATTGGTGAATGTGGGAGTCATCATCATTGCCGCTGTGTCCTTTCAAAAGAGTTGAACGGAGTGTAACATACATTTTTTGCCAATTCAAGTGGCAATTTGCACAAAGGGGGCAAAATTGGCTGAACGTACAATGGCGGCCGCCTTCCCGGCGACCGCCATTGGTGGGATGAAACAAATTTTCACTGCGACGGGGCCTGACTTTCCTCCTGCAGGCGGGTCATCAGGTGGGAGAGGGCGAGCATCAGCGTTTCGTAGTGCAGAAAATTCAGCGTATTTTTGTCCACCAATACCTGCATGCTGGCGGGGAAATCCTCGTCCGCCTCCCAGAACCGCAGGATCAGCGGCAGAAAGGGGAACAGGGGCAGCTGATAGGCCACGTCGCCCTTTGGCTGGGGGATACCGCCCAGTGCGCGGCAGGCGCGATCCAGCGCAGCGGCGTCTCCGGAGAACCGGGCGCAGGAGTTCTTGAAGAAATCGCCGTCCTTGGACAGGGTGCCGCCCTGGATGGAGCAGAGACTGGCCACGTTGACCCACTCGTGGGACAGATGGCACAGGGGCTGGGAATCGCACAGCACGTCGTAAATGGACATGGCTTCGTTATAGCTGGCGGTGTGGGCGGTGTCCGACGCCCATGTGACAGCGCCGGTGCGGCGGTCGACGCGGTAATCGCGGGCAATGAAGGTGATGTAGAGGGCGTCGGCGTCGTGGGACAGGCCGAATTTGCGGATCATGGCCGCCTGATCGTAGCGGAGAAAGACTGCCGCCGTGGCGTCGCGGGCTTTGTCGTAGTTGGAGCGGCTGGGCGTCATGGAAGCACCTCCCGATATAGTATGGAACTATCATAGCATAAAGGGGGAGGGTGTGCAAGAGAAAACCCCAGCCTTATGCCGTTGGCATAAGGCTGGGGTGATTTTTATGAATGTGGAGCGTTACTCCAGCTCCATCAGCAGCTCCTTGGCCTTGACGGGCTGGCCCTCCTTTACCCGGACGGACTTGACCGTTCCGGCGGTGCGGGCGGTGATGGCAGTCTCCATCTTCATGGCCTCGATGATGATGAGCACCTGATCCTTTTCCACGTGGTCGCCCTGCTTGACGCACAGCTTGGACACCATGCCGGGGATGGAGGTGCCCACCTGCAGAGGATCGGACTCGTCGGCCAGAGTGGCCTGGCGGGTCTGCTCGGAGGCGTGGGGGTCACGGACGGTGACCTCGCGGCGCATGCCGTTCAGCTCAAACTGGACGTTGATGGTGCCGTCGCTGTTGTGGTCGCCCAGACCCAGATACTTGATGACCAGCGTCTTGCCGTCCTCGATGTTGATCTTGTTGGTCTCGCCCAGCGCCATGCCGTTGAAGAACACATGGCTGCCCATACGGGTAATGTAGCCGTACTCCTTCCGGTGACGGCAGAAGTCCTCGTATACCTTGGGATACATGGCGTAGGAGATGAGATCCTTCTTCTCTGGGTTCTCGTGGAACTGTTCCACCTCGTGCTGGAGCTGATCGAAGTCCACGGGAGCCAGCAGCTTGCCGGGGCGGCAGGTGATGGGCTGCTCGCCCTTCAGGATCACCTTCTGCAGGTCTTTCGGGAAGCCCCACGCGGGCTGGCCCATCATGCCCTTGAAGTAGGACACCACAGAATCGGGGAAGGCCAGCGCCTCGCCCCGCTGGACGATGTTCTCCGGCGTCAGGTCGTTCTGCACCATGAAGATGGCCAGATCGCCCACCACCTTGGAGGAGGGCGTCACCTTTACGGGGTCGCCCAGCATGTCATTGACGGTCTTGTACATCTCCTTGACCTCCTCGAACCGGTCGCCCAGGCCCAGAGACTCCACCTGGGGACGGAGGTTGGTGTACTGACCGCCGGGGATCTCGTAGCGGTAGATATCGGTGGTGGAGGATTTCAGGCCGTGGTCGAAGCTCTCGTACCGCAGGCGCACGTCGGCCCAGTAGTTGCTCAGCTCCTGCACGCGGCGCAGGTCAAGGCCGGTATCCCGCTCTGTACCGTGGAGGGCGGCCACAACAGCATCCAGAGACGGCTGGCTGGTAAGGCCTGCCATCGGTGCGCAGGCCACGTCCACCACGTCCACGCCGGCCTCGGCGGCCATCAGCAGAGCGGCCACCTGATTGCCGGTGGTGTCGTGGGTGTGCAGGTGGATGGGCAGGCCCACCTCCTGCTTCAGGGTGGACACCAGCTTCTTGGCGGCGTAGGGCTTCAGCAGGCCGGACATGTCCTTGATGGCCAGCATGTGGGCGCCCCGCTTCTCCAGCTCCTTGGCAAGATCCACGTAGTATTTCAGGGTGTACTTGTCTCTGGTCTCGTCCAGAATGTCGCCGGTGTAGCACATGGTGGCCTCCAGCAGCTTGTTCTGGCGGAGGACTTCCTCCATGGCCACCTCCATGCCCGGCACCCAGTTCAGGGAGTCGAACACGCGGAACACGTCGATGCCCCGCTGGGCGGCCTCCTCCACGAAGGCGCGGACAAGGTTATCGGGATAGTTGGCGTAGCCCACCAGATTGGAGCCCCGCAGCAACATCTGGAAGGGAATGTTGGGGATCTTTTCCCGCAGCAGCCGCAGACGCTCCCAGGGGGACTCATGCAGGAAGCGGTAGGCCACATCGAACGTGGCACCGCCCCACATCTCCAGCGAGAAGCAGTCGCGGAGGATATCGGCCATGCCGTCGGCGCCCTTCACCATGTCGCGGGTACGCATACGGGTGGACAGCAGGCTCTGGTGGGCGTCGCGCATGGTGGTGTCGGTCAGCAGCAGCTTCTTCTGATCCAGCACCCACTGCTTGACGGCCTCGGGGCCCTTCTCATCCAGCAGCTGCTTCAGGCCGGGGCCAAGAGGCTCCCTGGCTTCAGGGAAGCGGGGGATATCGTACTGGTGGCGCTCGGCGTTGGGGTTGGCCACCTGAATTTCGGAGATATATCGCAGCACACGGGTAGCGCGGTCACGAGAATCCATGATCTCGAACAGCTCCGGCGTCTCGTCGATGAACTTGGTGTGGCACTGGCCGCTGACGAAGGTGGGGTGGGCCAGCACATTGGTGACAAAGGGGATGTTGGTCTTGACGCCGCGGACGCGCACCTCGTTGATGGCACGGGCTGCCTTGCGGCAGACGGCGGGGAAGCTGCGATCCCAGCTGGTGACCTTCACCAGCAGAGAGTCGTAATAGGGGGAGATGACGGTGCCCACGCCCACGTTGCCGCCGTCCAAACGGACGCCGAAGCCGCCCGGGGAGTGGTAAGCGGTGATCTTGCCGTTATCGGGGGCGAAGTTGTTGGAGGGATCCTCGGTGGTGACGCGGCACTGGATGGCGTAGCCGTCGAAATGCACGTCCTCCTGACAGGTCAGGCCGATCTCCGGGCAGCTGAGGGGATAGCCCGCCGCCACCAGCAGCTGGGCGCGGACGATATCCACGCCGGTGATCATTTCGGTGACGGTGTGCTCCACCTGAATACGGGGGTTCATCTCGATGAAGTAGTGATGGCCGGCCTTGTCCACCAGAAACTCCACCGTACCGGCGCTGACGTAGTTGACGGACTTGGCGATCTTCACCGCGTCCTGACGCAGAGCCTCCACCGTCTCCTGGGGGACAGACCACGCGGGCGCGTACTCCACCACCTTCTGATACCGGCGCTGGAGGGAGCAGTCACGCTCGCCCAGATGGTACACGTTGCCGTACTTGTCGGCCAAGATCTGCACCTCGATGTGCTTGGGCTCCACAAGGAACTTCTCAATAAAGATATCGCCGCAGCCGAAGGACTTCTCCGCTTCGCTGTGCACTAGCTCATAGGCGGTCTTGACCTCCTCGGGTTTGTCGCAGCGGCGCATGCCGCGACCGCCGCCGCCGGCTGCCGCCTTCAGAATGATGGGGAAGCCGAAGCTGACGGCCTTCTCCAGCGCGTCGTCGGCGTCCTTCAGGGGCTCGGTACAGCCGGGGATGATGGGCACGCCGCACTGGACGGCAATCTCCTTGGCGCTGAGCTTGTCGCCCATCTTGGCCAGCACGTCGGAGGAAGGACCCACGAACAGAATGCCGTTATCCTCACATGCGCGGGCAAAGTCGGCGTTCTCGGATAGAAAGCCGTAGCCGGGGTGGATGGCGGTGACGCCCCGGCGCTTGGCAAGGCCGATGATGCCGGGAATGTCCAGATACGCGCCCAACGGGGACTTTTTCTCGCCCACCAGATAGGCTTCGTCCGCCTTGGTGCGGAACAGGGAATAGGTATCTTCGTTGGAATAGATGGCCACGGTGTGAAGGCCCAGGTCGTAGCAGGCGCGGAAAATGCGCACCGCGATCTCACCGCGGTTGGCTACCAGCACCTTCTTCAATTGTGTGATCTGTTGCATACGGTTCTCCTTTCTCTGCTTATGAAATTCTAAAATAGAAAATATTATAATTAGAAAACATTATACACTTTTTTCTCCGCCGCGCCAGATGCAAAATAGCCAAAATATCATTCAGCATTGATTGTAAAAGTGGCCGTTTCCATAAGCAGAAGTTTTAACAAAGTCCAGCGTGTGAAAATCGCGTGAAGATCGGAGTGTGTTTTGACAAGAAACGTCTGTGCGCCAGTGGTGTTTGCGGGGGACGGGAAAACCGCCGCTGCGCTGCCTGTGGCAGATACAGCGCGGCGGTTTTAAGGAAGTGTCATCTGACTGGCAGGCACAAATGTGACGGCCAGTCAGATGACACAACGAGGGCCGCACAGCCGAGGTGGCGACGAATATCAAAGAGCCGCCCCATCGAGGGGCAGCTCTTTGAGAGGCTCGATTCTCGCTGACGCAACAGTCCACCGGACTGTTGTTCCCAGCTTCAACGCCCTGACGGGCGTGTGAAGCTGGAGCTCGTTTCGAGCCACTCTATCTTATTCGCTCCAAAAAACAAGACCACCCTACAGGGCGGTGACTTAAGAAAACATTGAAGCAAAAGACGGTTTAGCTTGACGGCTATGCCGTCTTTTGCTGTTTTTCAGTTGTATTGCGGGCTTCTTCGATAGCCCGTGTAAAGTCAAATGCACCGATGAAGTTATAGACAATGGTGATCTCCCTTGTCTTGGATTTCTTGTCTGCGTGGGACACTTCGATGCGGTCAATAAATTCACGGAGAACTGCCGCGTCAAGCTCCTGCATATCCGTGTACTTTTTCACCGCTGCGACAAATGCCTTGGCATTGGTTTTCTGCTGCTCCTGCTGTTTCAGCTCCTTGCGCAAAACTTCTGCCATAGATTTTAAGTTGCTCTGTTCCAGCTCGTAGTCGTGGGACAATTTGATAAATCTGTCATCGGACAGTTTACCCATTACATTGTCCTCATACAGTTTGGAAATGATATGGTCAAGCTCTGCAATGCGTTTATCAGCTTTCGCAAGCGTATCACGTTTCCGCGCAAATTCCGCGTCACGATCTCGCATACTGATGTCTGCCGCTTCCTGCATAAACTCGGCTTCGTGCTGGCTCACATACTGTATGGCTTCGCGCAGATTTCTCAACACGATTTCATGCAGCACCACATTCTTGATGGAATGTGTTGTGCAAAGGTCTTTTCCCTTGCGGTAGGTAGAACAGATAAAGTATTTCTGTTCCTCCGTAAAATTGGTGGCGCGGCATTGATACATCTTGCCGCCGCACTCTGCACAATAGAGCAGCCCGGAGAAGATCCCCATATCACCCATCTTGGTAGGACGGCGGCGGGATTTACGGATATTCTGGACAATGATAAATACGCTTTCCTCAATGATCGCGGGCTGGGTGTTTTCAAAGATTACCCAATCCGCAGGATCGTTCCAGAGCTTCTTTTTGCTCTTGTAGGATTGCTTCGTTGTCTTGAAGTTTACTGTGTGTCCCAGATAGTCCACGCGCTCCAAAATGCGGGAAACGGTTTCATTTGTCCATTTGTACGGATCAGCCGTAGGTTTGTTGCTGGCTGGTAGCCCTTTGGAATAAGCATAAGCAGTAGGATTCAAAATCTGATGCTGTTTCAGCCACTTGGCAATTTGAGTAGGTCCCAAACCGTCAACACAGAGGGAGAAAATCTTTTGCACAACGGCTGCGGCTTCTTCATCGACAATCCATTTCTTTTTGTCCTCCGGGTCTTTGATATACCCGTATGGGGGAATGGTAGTCAGATGTTCGCCGGATTTTCCTTTGCTCTGCCATGTGGCGCGGATCTTCTTGGAAGTATCGCGGGCGTACATTTCGTTAAATACATTGCGGATAGCGGTAAACTCGTTTTCTCCGCGTGTACTGTCAACACCGTCATTGACGGCGATAAAGTGTACGCCAAACTCCGGGAAAAGAACATCCGTGTAATAGCCGACTTGCAGGTAATTTCTGCCAAAACGACTAAGGTCTTTTACAATCAGGACTTCCACATGACCTGCTTCGATTTCTTCCAGCAGGGCGGCAAAGCCGGGACGGTTGAAATTCGTACCCAAATAACCATCGTCATAAAAATGGCGAATGTTTCTCAGCCCTTTCTGACGGGCATATTCTTCGAGGTATTTTTTCTGGTTCTGGATGGAGTTTGATTCCCCGGCCTGTTCATCGTCCCTTGACAGACGCTCATACAGGGCTGTGATTTTGATTTCTTCTTTCTTAGCCACGGTTTTGACCTCCCTTCTTCAAAGAAATCTTCGTTTGTGAAACGCTCCTTTTTTCTATCCTCTTATAGTGTAACCATTCGGGTCAGTAATGACATACGAGCTGTGAAGCTGCATGATGTTCGGCTTGCAGAAAAACCGTGTTTTGCCGCTGCCAGAGCCGCCGATAACAAGAATATTCTTATTTCTCGCGTTCTTCGGATCTTTGGGGCGGTTGGACATCATCAGCCGTTCCGTCTGCGTCAGCAGCACATTGTTGTCAAAGACGGGATCAATGAACGGCTTGATGTCTGCCGCTGTACCCCAACGCGCCGTGCCGTACTCCATGCCTTTGCGGTATTTCTTGGCGTTCTTCTGCTTGGAGTAGACCACCAGCCGGATAATGACGGCTGCGGCAAGCCCAATCAGCAGATCGGTGGGATGGAAGCTGGGGGCGGCGCTGGCAAAGGCAGCGGAGAAGCCCTGCCCGATATGCAGCAGCTTCCCGGACAGATCCGCTCCCTGAGCCAACCGGAACGCCTGTCCGACCTTTCCAAACAGATAGACAAAGGCGAGATACGGAAGATGGAGTATGATTTGCTTTTTGATTTCAGGCTTCATCGGTCGATCCCCTTGTCCATATTTTTCACCTTGTCCCGCTTGGCGGTCTGCGCGGCTTCGGCTTTCTTCTCGGCAAGGTCGCGCCGCACAGAGGGCTTGCGCTCCTTGTCCAGCTTTTTCTTGGAAAACTCCCGAAACGCCGCCGTCAGCACGTCCGCGTCCCGTCCCTTGAAAAACACAAGGTATCGGTCATCTGCCTTTTTCAGCGCAAAGTCAATGCCGTATTTCTTCGCCGTGCTTTCAAAGGCTTTGATATTCGCATCGGTGATTTCGATATTGGAAACGCCTGTGCCATGCCGCATAAGCTGTTTCAGCGTTTGCTTGCCGTGATGGGGCGTGTCCCTTGCCTTGCGGTAGAGCTGCAAGAGCTTCCGCAGCGCGGCTTGCAGCACCTTTCCGTCCAGCTTTGCCGTCTTGATTGCAAGGGCAATCGTCTTTCGGGTTACTTCTTCCTGCAACGGTTATCACTCCTTTCGATTTTTCTGCCGCAGTCAGGGCGGGCGCACCCGCCAGATCAGCCATATTCTCATAGGCTCTCGTCCGGCGAACAGGAATAGTCCGGGATACCTGATTTCGGCTTGCCCCAATCAGGGCTTGCCATGTCGTGCGCGACAAGGGCGGTATAGTAGTTGTCGATGGTGGACGGAGCGTTGAACAGCACCGCCCGCAGATATTGCTTGATGTTGCGGATCTTCGTGGTGTTCTCCCGCATACAGTCCATGACAAACTCGATGTGGCTGCTGTTCAGCTTCAAGAATTTACTCTTTACCAGCTCGGCGGGGTAATCGTCGCCAGCGATGCGGAGCGTCTTTCGCGCAGAGCAGACAGTTTCCAGCATGAGGTCTACGATCTCGTCCAAACGCTCCTTGTCCATTTTCGGGTTCTGCGTGAGTGTGTCATACTCGATATTCTCCCTGATGATTTCACGGTAAATATCTACGGCACTCTGTTTGAACGCTTCCGTTCCTTTCCGTTCCGGCGCAGCCCTGCAAGGTGAGGGGTCAGGGGAAAGGATAGGAAAGGAATCGGTATTTGATAGATCTGTAATTGATTTTTCTTTCTTTGGTAAGTTAGTTCTTGATCTATCTTTATTTAATTGCGTTGGATTTTCCGACGTCGGATTATCCGTTGTCGGATTTTCCAACATCGGTTTACCCGGTATTGGATTTTCCAACATCGGCTGCGGCTGCTCATAGATGGTGTATTC
>OIWQ01003055.1_pt1 | contig 15798 bp, 14 predicted proteins | sample 1587571 | NCBI WGS metagenome assembly OIWQ01 (sample SAMEA3888910, study PRJEB22519) | human gut metagenome | biome: human gut; feature: human-associated habitat; material: faeces | place: Denmark | collected 2010 | reverse complement strand
TTCCTGTCCCTTTGGAGGCATTGCCCCGAAAAGAGTACGTCCGGTGTAGATCAGGTCTTTACGCTGTAAATATTTTGCGCGGTCTACAATGAAATACTCCTGCTCAGGTCCTACAGAAGGAACTACGCGCTTTGCAGTGGTATTTCCGAAAAGACGGAGGATACGCAGTGACTGCTCGTTTACTGCCTGCATAGAACGAAGAAGAGGTGTCTTCTTATCCAGTGCCTCGCCCTTATAGGAGCAGAAGGAAGTAGGAATGCAAAGGGTAACACCAATAGCATCTTCTTTTAAGAAGGCTGGGGAAGTACAATCCCATACTGTATAACCTCTTGCCTCGAAAGTTGCTCTTAAACCGCCGGATGGGAAGGAAGATGCATCAGGCTCGCCCTTGATCAGTTCTTTTCCGGAGAATTCCATGATCACTTTTCCGTCTACCGGTGCTGAAATAAAGGAGTCATGTTTCTCAGCAGTTACTCCGGTCAGTGGCTGGAACCAGTGGGTAAAATGGGTTGCACCATGTTCAATGGCCCAATCCTTCATGGCATGTGCCACAACGTCTGCAATACTTGGATCCAACTCAGCGCCATCTTCGATGGTCTTTTTCAGTTTTTTGTACACACTCTTTGGCAGACGGTCTTTCATGACTGCGTCATTAAATACGTCCTTGCCAAACATCTCTGAAACACTTACTACTTCGCTCATAGATTCTCCATCCTCTCTTGCATCATTTTTTTATGATTTCCATAAATCCTCATTCGAGATGCTTTTCTTCAGCTATTTGCAGCACATCCCTTACTATCTTTGCCTGAAAACTTAATTTTTTTAAGTTTAAAGCATCAGGTAGTAAAAAAGGCGCTCTCCTAATATAGAGAACGCCTTCGTTCTTTCTTAAAATAAACCATTTCTTTTAAAATTGCAAGTGGTTTTTTAAAAAAAGATTTTGTATTGTACTAACTTATTTTGTGATACCTGCTTTATTTTCAGGCTTTGCCAACGGAGCCAAACAGTTCCATTTTTTCTTTTACAGTAGCCTTGATAGCTTCTGCGCCTGGTGCTAACAGTTTTCTTGGGTCAAAGCCCTTGCCCTGTAAGTCTTTTCCTGCTTCGATGTACTCTCTGGTTGCTGCTGCAAAGGACAGCTGGCACTCAGTATTTACATTGATCTTAGCAACGCCAAGGCTGATAGCTTTTTTGATCATGTCAGCCGGGATTCCGGTACCGCCGTGAAGAACTAATGGCATATCGCCAACTTCTTTCTTAACATTTTCCAGAACTTCAAAGTTTAATCCCTGCCAGTTAGCCGGATATTTTCCATGGATGTTGCCGATACCTGCTGCCAGGAAATCGATACCCAGGTCTGCGATTGCCTTGCACTCCTTAGGATCTGCGCACTCGCCCATACCTACAACGCCGTCTTCTTCGCCGCCAATGGAGCCAACCTCAGCCTCTAAGGACAGACCCATAGCATGTGCGATCTTTACCAGTTCCTTGGTCTTTTCGATGTTTTCTTCGATCGGATAATGGGAACCGTCAAACATAATGGAGGAAAATCCTGCTTTGATACACTTATAGCAGCCCTCATAAGTACCATGATCCAGATGCAGTGCAACAGGAATGGTGATATTCAGTTCGTCGATCATAGCGGATACCATAGCTGCTACGGTCTTGAAACCGGTCATGTATTTTCCTGCGCCCTCAGATACACCCAGGATAACAGGGGAATTTAATTCCTGTGCTGTTAAAAGGATGGATTTGGTCCACTCAAGGTTGTTGATATTAAACTGTCCTACTGCGTATTTGCCTGCTCTGGCTTTTTCAAGCATTTCTTTTGCTGATACTAACATTTTTATTCCTCCTTGAACATACTGCAATTTTTGCACTGTGTCCCGGATTTTCCGGACACCTGTCTTTGTTAAATATATAACTTTGTTATATTCTTAACGTACTAATTCATTATACTCTATCTTGTCCTAAAATGGAAGCTGTTTTAAGCGATTCCAAGGATATTCTTTACAGTTTCACCCATTTTATCCACATCACATTCTGTATTGTGGCGGATCACTGCGCTGCGCAGTTCTTCTACTGCCTTTGGAACCTGTGTGCCGGATACTTCAGACAGCTCATCTACTACTGCGAATTCATCCTTTCCTTCTACAGCAGACTTACCTTTAATAGCTTCTAAAACGCTGTGAGAGAACTTGTATGGGCTTGCAGTGGATGCGATCACTGTCTTGGTCTGGTCTCCTGTTTCTGCCTTGTATGCGTTGTAAACAGTAGCAGCAACACCTGTATGGGTATCAATAAGATATCCGGTATCTTCAAAGATCTTACGGATGGTCGCCTCGTTGGTGCAGTCGGCGTAGGTGCCGGTGCGCAGGCGACGGCCGCGCTTGGTGTCCTTCTTGGTCAGGATGTGGCTCTTGAACGCGTGAGCTCTCTTGACCTTACCGGATTTCGTCAGATTGAAGCGCTTCTTTGCGCCGCTGTGGGTCTTCAGTTTAGGCATAGTCGTTTCTCCTTCCTACTACTGCGTGGTAACAAAAGAATACAAATTTTATTTACCGGCCTTGGGAGCCAGGAAAATGGACATGTTGCGGCCCTCCATCTTGGCGGCCTTTTCCATATTGGCCACCTCGCCGCACTGCTCGGCAAACTTGGTCAGCAGGTCGCGGCCGATCTCGGTATGGGCCATCTCGCGGCCGCGGAACCGGACGGACACCTTGACGCGGTTGCCGTCGGACAGGAACTTCTGGGCGTTCTTCAGCTTGGTATTGAAATCGCCCACGTCGATGCCGGGGGACATGCGGATCTCCTTGATCTCCACCACATGCTGGTTTTTACGGGCCTCTTTTTCGCGTTTGCTCTGCTCAAAGCGATACTTGCCATAGTTCATGAGTTTGCATACGGGGGGGACAGCCTGGGGAGAGATCTTGACCAGATCCAGCCCGCGTTCTTCTGCGATATGCAGCGCCTCGGCGGACGACACGATACCCATCTGCTCGCCGTTTTCGCCGATGAGACGGATCTCGCGATCGTTGATGTCCTCGTTCAGTTGATGCACTACCTTGCTAATACTACAAGCACCTCCAATCAAAAATAAAACGCGAATGCATATGCATCCGCGCAACATCAAAAAGCCGCTTTTACGGGCTTTTGTAAATCGCTGTTGACCTCTTTGCCTGGGGCGGGAGGTGAGGCGGATGCACCGACCTTCTTTGTTTTGCAGAAGTATTATACCTGTTACCGTTCGGTTTGTCAACAGGAATTTGCGGTATCTTTTTATTTTTTTCATGCATAAGGGGCGTTTTGGCGGGACATCCTAGCCTTGCACAAATAAAAGGAGGTGCAAATTCATGGATAACAAGAATTGCAAGAACACCAAGGACGTTCAGGACACCCAGAACAATACCCAGAACACCCAGAATACCAAGAACACGAAGAACGCCAAGGACAGCAAGAACTGCCGCTAAAGGCGACAAGAAAACAACGGGTATTGCGGACAAGGCCGCGGAGCAGCGCTCTGCGGCCTTGTTGCTTGGTTTGGGGAGTTTCGCCCTGCGGGGCGAGGGAAGGTTTCGCCCTCCGGGGCGACCTACTTTTGCCAATAGCGGCAAAAGTAGGCAAAAGCGCCAGAAGGAACCTCCGGTTCCTTCACCTCCGGGCGCGCTATGCGTAGTACAGATTTGTGACTGCTTACCACACGATCACGGAAAATCTCTCTTTTCGTGTCGTTAAAAGGATCGTCTCTGCTCCTGCGCCGCTGCCACTGATACCTACGCCGAACAACGCAATAAGTTCTACCGTTGATAACGTGAGCGGCAGCGGTGCAAGAAGGATAGGCGATGCGTCATACGCAACGATAACAACCATTTCCCGCGAACGCGTGGTGAAATGGCGCAAATTTGCGAAGGAGACAGCGCGCAGGAAGTCCAGAAACCTGGGTTTCTGGCTGTCTTTTTGGTCACTTTTGGGACAGCGGCCAAAAGTGACTCGCGCTCGGAAGCGCGAAACTCCCCTCGGGCGGATACCCCAAGGGCACTCGTTCCGCTGCGCTCCACAGCGCTCGTCGTCCGCCCCTACAAGAAATACACAGGGCAGGGTGATATCACCCCGCCCTGTAAATCAATATCTCACGCCAGCTTGTCGGGATACACTCCCGCGTCGTGAAGCTTTTGCAGCGCCGCCGCCACACGGGGACGATCCTCGTGATAGGTCATGCCGAACCACTGGTCGGCGGAGGACAGCACGGAGACCGACAGCTCTCCCCTGTTCATCAGGTCGCCCACCATGGTGGGCAGCAGGCACTCCGCCTTGGGATCGTCTCCCACGCGACGGAGGAAATCATGGAAATACTGCTCCATGCCGTCAAAGATCGCCGGGGAAAAGCCCCAGAAATTCATGGACACCACGCTGTCGCCGTCCAGCTCATGGCGCTGGCCGTCGGCCACGTCGGCGATGCTGCCGTCGGGGAACAGCTGGATCTTCAGTGTCTCCCGGATATCGGTCAGCTTTCCGTCCGCCGTGTGGCATACGCCCCGGGACACCGTGCCGTATTGGGTGACGGTATTCTTCAAAAGATAGCCCACCATGACGGCCTCGCCCTTTTCGGGCAGGGTCTGGAGCGCCTGATAGATGGTGCGGTAGGCGTCCACGCCGTAGTAATCGTCGGCGTTGATGACGCAGAACGGCTCGTGGACAAATTCACGGGTGCACAGCACCGCCTGGGTGGTGCCGAAGGGCTTGGTGCGCTCCTTCGGGATGTGATAGAAGTCCGGCACGGAGTCAAAGGTCTGCTCCGCGTAGCAGAACTCCACCTTGCGGCCATCGGGCGTGCGCAGCGTCTCCAGCGCGTCGCCGGCCAGACGGTGGATCAGGTCGCGGATCTCCGGCTTGATGACGAACACCACCTTATCAAATCCGGCACGAGCCGCGTCGTAAATGCCGTAATTCATCAGAATTTCGCCGTGGGGCCCTACGCCGTCCACCTGCTTGTTGCCGCCGTAACGGGAGCCCATGCCCGCCGCCATGACCACCAATGTTGCATGCTGCATATTTGATTCCTCCTCGCGGAAATTGTTCCGCTCTCATGATACCATGTTTCTCCACAAAGGGCAACGGCTTTTCACCCTGAAAATTTTGCAGAAAATTGAATTTTTCTCTGGATTTCAGAAAGTCTCTCCTCTATAATAGATATGTTGCGAAAAAATAGCTCAGGAGGCGTTTCCTATGGAAAAATCCAAAGTGATGGGGCATATCTTCGCCATCATCACCATTCTGGTATGGGGCAGCTGCTTTGTGCTGACCAAGAATTTGCTGGTGGACTTTACGCCCATCCAGATCATCCCCTTGCGGATGGGCCTTGCCTACGTCACGCTGTGGGTGCTGCGGCCCAAAACACTGAAGCTTCCGTGGAAAGATGAGCTGATGTTCATCCTCATCGGCATCACCGGCGGCAGCTTCTACTTCTATCTGCAAAATACGGCGCTGGATCACACCTACGCTGCCAACGTCAGCATTCTGGTGGCCATGAGCCCCATTCTGACGGTGCTGCTGGCGCAGCTGTTCAGCCGCAATAACGAGCGGCTGGGCAAGTACGTGTACATCGGCGCGGTGATCGCCATTGCAGGCGTGGTGCTGGTGGTGCTGAACGGGCAGATGTCCTTCCACCTCAGTCCGATCGGCGATCTGCTGGCGCTGGCGGCGGCGCTGATGTGGGCGGTGTACTCCATCCTTATCAAAAAGTATACCGAGCAGTACGACAACTTCATCGTCACCCGGCGGGTGTTCCTGTGGGCGTTCCTCACGGCGGTGCCGCTGATGCTGCTGACCGACGGCATGCCCGATCTGGCGCCGCTGTTCACCCAGCCCAAGGTGCTGATCAGCTGGCTGTTTCTGGGCGTGATGGGCAACGCCGTGTGCTTCGCCATCTGGAATATCGCCTTTAAGGCGCTGGGCGTGGTGGTGACCAACAACTACCTGTACGCCTCCCCCTTTGTGACGGTGTTCGTGGGCTGGCTGCTGCTGGGCGAGCCCATCTCCGTCATGAGCATCATCGGCGCGGTGCTGATCACCGTGGGCGTGATCTTTGCGTATAAAGAGGATAAACCGAAGACGGAATGACAACAAACGAAGGCGGGGCGATGCCCCGCCTTTAAGTTTATATTTCCGCCCCCCCTTTATGCAAGTTGTGATTGTGAAACATGCATTTTTTTGCTTATTGTGAAATTTTTAGCGTTTCACTCATGCGAAAATGAATTTTATAAAAATTATACTTGCAAATTCAAGATCTTGGGAGTATAATGGGCTCGTATTTGAGGCAAGAGCCATGAGACGGCCAACGGAAAGGAGATCATCAGCATGAACAACAGCAGCGGGACTCTGGAAAAATTCGCAGGTTCGTTGAGCCAGCTGATCCGGAGCGAGTATCATATCGGCGAAGAATATTACCGGGGCGACGTAAAGCGCGGTCTGCGCAACAACGACGGTACCGGCGTTCTGGCAGGCGTGTCCAAGGTGGGCAGCGTGCAGGGCTATTTCATTCAGGACGGCCAGCGCATTCCCAAGCCCGGCCAGCTGTACTACCGCGGTATCGAGCTGAACGAGATCGTGGAGGCTCACCGCAAGGCCGGCACCTTCGGCTATGAGGAGGTGGCATATCTGCTGCTGTTCGGCTATCTGCCCTCCCAGTCGGAGCTGGCCAGCTTCAACGAGATCATGAACCGCGCCCGGAAGCTGCCGGACGGCTTTACCGAGGATATGATCATGCGGCACCCCAGCCGGAACATCATGAACAAGCTGGCCCGCAGTGTGCTGGCGCTGTATTCCTATGACGACAACCCGGACGATACCTCCGTGGAGAATATGCTGCTGCAATCCATCAAGCTGGTGGGCTGCTTCCCCTCTATCGTGGCCAACGCCTACGCGGTGAAGCGGCACTATTTTCAAGGGGATTCCCTGCACATCCACTTCCCGGTGGACGATCTGTCCACGGCGGAAAACTTTCTGCGGATGATCCGCCCCGACAAGCAGTACACCGAGGAGGAAGCCCATCTGCTGGACATGATGCTGATGGTGCATGCCGAGCACGGCGGCGGCAACAACTCCACCTTCGTGTGCCGCGCCATGTCCTCCAGCGGTACGGACACCTACAGCGCCATCGCCGGAGCTGTGGGCTCCCTGAAGGGCCCGCTGCACGGCGGTGCCAACGCCAAGGTGATGGAGATGTTCCAGTACATCAAGGAAAATGTGGATCCCCACGACGACGGCTCTATCCGGGATTATCTGAACAAGCTGCTGGACGGCGAGGCCGGTGACAAGTCCGGAAAGCTCTACGGTCTGGGCCACGCGGTGTATACCATTTCCGACCCCCGTGCGGTGCTGCTGAAGAAGTACGCCCAGCACATGGCGGAGATCAAGGGCTACGCCGACGAGTTCGCTCTGCTGCAAAAGGTGGAGGAGCTGGGCATTCCGCTGGTGCAGGAGCGCCGCCACAGCGACATCCCCATGTGCGCCAATGTGGACATGTATTCCGGTCTGGTATACACCATGCTGGGCATTCCGGAGGATGTGTTCACGCCGCTGTTCGCCTCGGCCCGTATCGCAGGCTGGTGCGCCAACCGTATGGAGGAGGTCATCACCTGCCACCGGATCATGCGTCCCGCCTACCGTGCCGTGACCATCAAGGGGCATTACGTTCCCATCGAGGAGCGTACCGCCAAGCTGGTGTCACCCGAAGCCTGATCTTCTCTTTATATAAAAAGGAAGGACTGCAAATCAGTCCTTCCTTTTTTATGCTTTTCCGCGCTTCAGGAACCGCAGCAGGAACCACACGGCCATACCCGCGCAGACCGCCTCGGAGAGCAGCGGCGCGTACCAGATGGCGCTGCCGCCCACGGTGAAGGCCAGCGCCAGCAGCGCAGTGGCCTGAAACGCCAGTCCCCGGCCCACGGAGATGCAGATGGCGCCGACAGGCCGCTCCACAGCGGTAAGGAAGCCGCCCATCAGAATATTGCTGCCCAACAGCAGGTAGCACAGACCGTATCGCCGCAAAGCACCCGCAGTGTCCGCTACCAGCCACGGCTTCTCCGCGTCCACGAATATGCCGGCGATCTGCGGCGCGAAGAGCATGACCCCGGCGAAAATCACCGCCGTCATGGCCGCCACCGCCGTGAAGCCGTATCTCAGCAGCTTCCGGTAGCCCGCCGTGTCGTCCTTGCCGTAGTGGTAGCTGACCAGCGGCTGACTGCCCTGTGAGATACCCAGCATGGTGTTGACGATCAGCGTGTTCACGTAGGCAATGATGGAGTAGCTCACCAGTCCGTCGTCCCCCAGGCACCGCAGGATCACACGGTTGAACAGGAAGATCATCACGCCGTTGCACAGCTCCGTCACGCCGTCGGCCACGCCGATGGGCAGCAGCCGCTTGTAGATGCGCCAGTCCATTTTGAACTTCACAAAGTGGAAGGTATTGTGGCCCCGCAGGAAGTGCCGCAGATAGATCACGCAGGTCAGCAGCTGGGACAGGCCCGTGGCGAACGCCGCGCCCCACACGCCCCAGTCCAGCAGGAAAATGGCCACATAGTCCAGCACGCAGTTGGTCAGGCACCCGGTGATGACCGTCAGGATGGCAATGCGGGGATAGCCGTCGGTCTTGATGAGCACCTCCATGTTATAGGACACGATGAAGCACACCGCAAAGGGCGCCAGACCCTGCAGATAGTCGATGGTGTATTGGTACGTGACGCCTTTCGCGCCCAGCAGTACGGCAAACGGCTCCAGAAACAGGAACACCAGCACCGTAATGGTCAGGCCGATACACGTCAGCAATACGGTGTTCTGGGAGAACAGGCTGTTGGCCTTTTCCCCCTGTCCCTGTCCCAGATAGATGGCGATGACGGTGCTGGTGCCCACGGCGAAAATGATGCCGATGGAGAACAGCACATTGGTGAACGGCACCGCCAGATTCACCGCCGCCATAGCGTATTCGCCCACGCCCTTGGCCACGAACAGCCCATCCACAATGGAATACAGGCTGAACACCATCAGCGAGGCCACCGTGGCGGCCACGAAATGTAAGAATTGTGAAACCAGACTGCGCTCATTGAGCATTTTAGATCGTACTCCTCACTTTCCTCCCTCAGCGTACAAAGGGGTATTTTTTCTATTGTAACGAAAAAAACAGCTTCTGTCAAATACGGTTTTCGTTAAGATGATACTATATTAAACTATTGGGCAGAATCTATGTAGAAAAAATAACAAAGCTTGTCAAACCACCGGCTGTCATGTATACTGATACTGTATCCTAATTGTAACATGGGGGAGTTTGGGCATGGGCATTGCGGACGTCATATCGCTGCTGGGCGGCATTGCGCTGTTTTTATACGGCATGGCCGTCATGGGCGACAATCTGAAAAAGGTGGCCGGCAGCAAGCTGGAGCTGGTGCTCTATAAGCTGTCGGGTACGCCGCTGAAGGGCGTGCTGCTGGGCACCGCCGTTACCGCCGTCATCCAGTCCTCCTCCGCCACCTCCGTGATGGTGGTTGGCTTCGTCAACTCTGGCATGATGAAGGTGCGGCAGGCCATCGGCGTCATCATGGGCGCCATTCTGGGCACCAGCGTCACCGGCTGGATCCTGTGCCTGAACAGCCTGTCCGGCGGCAGCGGCTGGGTGGATCTGCTGTCCACCGCCACGCTGACGGGACTGTTCGCCATTGTGGGTATCCTGCTGCGAATGGTAAAGGGCAAGCCCACCCGCAAGCATCTGGGCAATATCCTGCTGGGCTTCGCGGTGCTGATGTACGGCATGACTGCCATGTCCGGCGCGGTGGCTCCCCTGAAGGAGAGTCAGGCCTTCATCGATATCCTCACCAAGTTCTCCAACCCCCTGCTGGGTATTCTGGTGGGTCTGGTGTTCACTAGCGTACTGCAAAGCGCCAGCGCCGCCGTGGGTATTCTGCAGGTGCTGTCCGGCACCGGCGCCATCACCTTCGAGATCGCTCTGCCCATCACCATGGGTATCGCCATCGGCGCTGCTGTGCCCGTGCTGCTGTCGGCGCTGGGCGCCAATATCAGCGGCAAGCGCACCGCCTTTGTGTACCTGCTGATCGACGTGCTGGGCGCGGCCATCTGGGCGCTGGTGTTCTATACCGCCAATGCTATCTTCCACTTTACCTTTATGACCGTCACCATGACCACCGTCACCGTGGCGCTGATGAATACCCTGTTCCGTCTGGCTACCATCATCGTCCTGACCCCCGCCATTCCCCTGCTGGAAAAGCTGGTGGTCTGGCTGATCCCCGACAAGGGCGGCGAACTGATGGCACAGCACGACATGGATCGTCTGGAGGAGCGCTTCCTCCAGCACCCGGCGCTGGCCATCGAGCAGAGCCGTCTGGTCACAGACTCCATGGCGGAAAAGGCGCGGGGCAACCTGCTGCACGCCATGGGTCTGCGCGGCGCTTACAGCGACAAGGGCTATGAGCAGGTGGACGAGACGGAGCAGCTGATCGACCGCTATGAGGACAAGCTTGGCACGTATCTGATGAAGCTGACGGCCCGCTCTCTGTCTCCGGAGCAGACGGAGGAAGTGGCCAAATACCTCCACACCATCTCCGACTTCGAGCGTATCTCCGACCACGCCTGCAACGTGGCGGACGTGTGTCAGGAGATCGATGAGAAGAAGATCGAGTTCTCGTCCAGCGCCCTGCACGAGCTGGAGGTGCTGGAGGGCGCTGTGATGGAGATCCTGGCTATCTCTGTGGACGCCTTCATCGAGGGGAACTTGCAGCTGGCCGCCCGTGTGGAGCCGCTGGAGGAGATCATCGACGGATTGTGCGACGAGATGAAATCCCACCATGTGGATCGTCTCCAACAGGGCGTCTGCACGCTGAACCAGGGCTTTGTGTTCAACGATCTGCTGACCAACTATGAGCGCGTGGCCGACCACTGCTCCAACATCGCCGTGGCTGTCATCGAGGTGGAGAGCGACAGCTTCGACACCCACGAATATCTCAACAGCGTCAAGGCCATAAAGGACGCTTTCTTCGCCCGGTACTATGACGAATACAAGAAAAAATACACCTTTTAAGGAGGCCCCTGCCCTATGAAAGCCTATGTGATGGACGCCTTTTCCGAGAAGCTGTTCGGCGGCAATCAGGCGGGCGTTGCCCTGCCGGAGCGTCCGCTGAGCGACGCGGTGATGCAGCAGATCGCGGCGGAATTCAAGCATTCGGAAACGGCCTTTGTGACCGTCAACGACGACGGCAGCGTGACGCTTCGGTATTTCACCCCCGCCGGTGAGGTCGACCTGTGCGGCCACGCCACCATCGCCTCCTTTGCCCTGCTGCGGCAGGAGGGTCTGATTGCTGACGGCAGCCACATCGCCCACACCAAGGCGTCCGACCTGAACATCGGCGTGTCCGGCGGCACGGTGTGGATGGACATGGCGCCGCCGAAGCTGATCCGGAAGCTGACGGCGGAGGAATGGCCCGAACTGTACGACGCCTACGGTCTGACCGTAGACCACCGACCCGACGGTCTGGAGCCGTGGATCGTGTCCACCGGCCTTGCGGATATCATGATGCCTGTCCGGGATCACGAAACGCTGCTGCAGGCGGTGCAGAACGAGGCGGCGGTCACGGAGCTGTCCCGCCGCTATGACGTTACCGGCGTTCACATGTTCTGCCCCGGCGGCGAGGACTGCACCGCGTATTGCAGCAACTACGCGCCCCTCTACGACATTCCGGAGGAGTGCGCCACCGGCACCAGCAACGGTGCGCTGACCTACTACCTCTACCTTCACGGCATGGTGCGGCCGGAGGAGGAGAATCTCTTTGTGCAAGGCGAGCACATGCACCGCCCCTCACAGATCCGCAGCCGTCTGTATGACGATGGCGGCACGGTGACTGTCCGCATCGGCGGCAGCGCCGTCATGAGCATGCGCTGCGATATCAAGCTATAAAAAACCTCCGCATGGCCGATGGCCATGCGGAGGTTTTTTTGCAGAACAGGTAAATTTACTTCAGCCGCTTGTCGCACTTCTTGCTGAGCCAGGTGCCGATCGTCTGGAACAGCTGCACCAGCAGAATCAGCAGCACAACGGCCACCAGCATCACCAGATACTTATAGCGGTAGTAGCCGTAGTCGATGGCGATCTTGCCCAGACCGCCGCCGCCGATGATACCGCTCATGGCGGAGTAGCCCAGAATGGTGGTCAGGGCGATGGTGACGTTCTGGATCAGGGAGGGCACGCTCTCCGGGATCATCACCTTGCAGATGATCTGCATGGGGGTGGCGCCCATACTCTGGGCGGCTTCGATGATGTTGCCGTCCACCTCGCGGAGACTGGTCTCCACCAGACGGGCCACAAAGGGGAATGCTGCCGCCACCAGCGGAACGATGGTGGCCGTGGTGCCGATGGTGGTGCCGATCAGCAGGCGGGACAGGGGGAACACCATAATCATCAGGATCAGGAACGGGACGGAGCGCAGCAGGTTGATGATGACGTTCAGCACCTGCAGCAGCCAGCCCGGCAGCGGCAGAACGCCGCCCTTCTCCCCCACCACCAGCAGCACGCCCAGCGGCAGGCCGATGACAAGAGACAGGGCCGTGCTGAGCACGGTCATGTAGAAGGTCTCCCAGATGGCGTAAGGCAGAGAGGGCAGCACCGTCATCAAGTCCTGAACGGACTGGGCGCTGAACAGATTACTGTACATTGTGGTCGACCTCCTCTACCTGCACATTGGCGATGGTTTGAATGAACTTGACCGCACGGTCAAAGTGAGCGCTGGGGATGCCCAGCATCATAGTGCCGTAGACCTCCTCCGACAGGCTCTGGGTGCTGGCGGAGATGACGTTGCAGAAGATACCCTCCTCTGCCGCCAGACGGGCCACCATGGGGGTACTGGTGGTCTTGCTGTCCTTGAACACCAGCCGCACCAGCCGCTCGCCGGCGGGATCGTACACCTGCGCGTCGGCGCCGCCGGGGAACACCAGCCGCCGTCCTGCGGCGGACTTGGGGGCGGCGAACACCGTGCCCACCATGCCGGACTCCGCCACCACACCGCCATCCAGAATGGCCACATGGCTGCAAATTTCCTTTACCACGCTCATCTGGTGGGTGATGATGACAACGGTGATGCCCAGTTTCTTGTTGATATCCCGGATCAGCTCCAGAATCTGGCGGGTGGTGTTGGGGTCAAGGGCGCTGGTGGCCTCGTCACACAGCAGCACCTTGGGATCGGTGGCCAGTGCGCGGGCGATAGCCACACGCTGCTGCTGGCCGCCGGACAGCTGGGCGGGATAGGCGTCCGCCTTGTCAGGCAGGCCCACCAGCTCCAGCAGCTGACGAGCGCGTTCCTCGGCCTCGGCCTTCTTCACGCCCACCAGCTCCATGGGGAAGCATACGTTCTTCAGACAGGTACGCTGCATCAGCAGGTTGAAGTGCTGGAAGATCATGGTGATGCCCCGGCGTGCCTCACGCAGCTGGGTGGGGGTCATGGTGTCCAGCCGCTGGCCGTTCACCACGATCTCGCCGCTTGTGGGCCGCTCCAGCAGGTTGATGCACCGCACCAGCGTGCTCTTGCCCGCGCCGGACATGCCGATGATGCCGTAGATGTCCCCATCCTCAATGGTAAGGGAGACATCCTTGAGCGCGTCTACCCCTCCGGCGGAGCCGGAATCAAACGTCTTGCTGACGTGTTTCAGTTCGATCATGGACGTCTCCCTCCTGAATCCTTACTTGCTGGCGCTCACAGCGTCCAGCGTGGTCTGCTTGCCGCCGTACAGGCCCATGGGCTCAACGTGGACAGCGGAGATGGACACGATGTGGGTGCCGTTCTGGGCGTTGAAGTCCTCCAGATAGGGCAGGTGCTGGAAGTAGTTGGCATCCACAGCGCCGTCCTCGACAGCGGTGTTGGGCTGCACGTAGTCGTTGAAAACCTGGATGTTCAGGGTGATACCCTTGTCGGCCAGGATGGTCTTGACGACCTCCAGGATCTCGGCGTGGGGAGCGGGAGTGGCAGCGATGGTGATGGTCTCGCCGTTCAGGGCGTCGTAATCCACGGTGGCGTCATAGCCGTCGGTGGGGTTCTCCACCACGGAGATCACGGAACCGTTGTAGGTCTCGTTGATGAAATCAACAACCTGCTGGCTCTCCAGAGCGGCCTTCAGGGCCAGGATCTTGGGCTCATTCTCGTTGCCTTCCTTCACGGTCAGGATGTTGGCGTAAGCGGAGGCGCTGCCCTCGATCAGCAGGGAGTCATTCACGGGGTTCAGACCGGCGCTGATGGCGTAGTTGCTGTTGATGACGGCGTAGTCCACATCCTGCAGCTGGTTGGGCAGCTGAGCGGCCTCGGCCTCGACGATCTCAACGTTGTAGGGATTTTCCTCGATGTCGTTCTTGGTGGCGGTGATGCCCACGCCGTCCTTCAGCTTAATGATGCCGTTCTCCTGCAGGAGCAGCAGTGCGCGGGCCTCGTTGGTGGTGTCGTTGGGAACTGCGATCTTGACGACGGGCTTCTGCTCGTCACCGGCGTTGTCGCCGCTGTTGTCGGTGTTGCTGCCGCCGCAGGCGGTCAGGCTCAGGGTCAGGACCAGCGCCAGTGCCAGCGCGGCCAGCTTCACAAAGTAGTTGTGCTTTTTCATGATGTTTGTCTCCTTTTTCCATCAATGTAGGTTTTGGGTGAAGAACAAAAATAAAACGGCGGCAGGTCAATCGACCTTCCACCGTTCATGACTGTTATTCATCCTGTTTCAGCAGGACGCCTTACCGTCAGGGAAAATCAGTTGACCAATTTGAGCGCGACGAAACATGCACATGCTGCACATGCACATCTCCATAGACATCATCATCACGCTCAGCTTCTTCATCACTGATTTTCTCCTTTCCTCGGTTCTCAATGGCGTGTCCGCCTTGGATGGTGGCATAGTAACGCTTTCCGCCGGATTTGTCAACCCCCTTTTTTACATTCCGGCCATTTGCAAGAAAATTCGACAGCAATCACCCGCCGTTTTTGTGTTTTTCGCCGCAAGAATTATTTTGTCATATCCTCCAAAGCATTCTCTCACCTGTTGTGCATTCACACAAAGGGGGATGAAAAAGAGCCATCAAGCAGCACTTGATGGCTCCCAGTCTGGCACAAAAGCTTCGCAGAATTCGCCGCCCGCTATGGCGGCGAACAATTTGGATCATTTTTTGCCGCGTCGGTGCGTTAAGAAAATATGCCGGTGGCATATTTTTAGCATCCGATCTCGGCGGCTATGCCGCCGTAGCATCCGTCTTGATTTTTGCCACACTGTCAGGAGAACGGATTGCCACGCCAGTCTGCGGACTGGCTCGCAATGACAGGCTTTTCGACAGATTAAAAGAGCCATCGGGCGATGCCCGATGGCTCTTTTGAAAACGCAATTAGTCGATCATGCTCTTGAGATCCTCGGCCACGATGATGGGGCAGGCGGTAGCAGCCTTCACGTCATCCACAGTGAACTCGGGGTTGATCTCGGTCATCACCAGACCCTTGTCGGTGACTTCCATGACGCACATCTCGGTGATGATCTTGTTGACGCAGTGGGAAGCGGTCAGAGGCAGACGGCACTTCTCGAAGATCTTGGGGTTGCCCTTGGCGGTGTGCTCCATGCAGACGATGCACTTCTTGGCGCCCACGCACAGATCCATAGCGCCGCCCATACCGGGCATCTTCTTGCCGGGGATGATCCAGTTGGCCAGATTGCCCTCCTGGTCGACTTCCAGAGCGCCCAGGAAGCAGGCGTCCACATGGCCGCCGCGGATCAGGCCGAAGT
>OIWQ01003050.1_pt1 | contig 15820 bp, 15 predicted proteins | sample 1587571 | NCBI WGS metagenome assembly OIWQ01 (sample SAMEA3888910, study PRJEB22519) | human gut metagenome | biome: human gut; feature: human-associated habitat; material: faeces | place: Denmark | collected 2010 | reverse complement strand
AATTTGATTATAGAATTTCCGCTTTCAGATGCATCCATCAATTCAAAATCATACCCCCATGCATCCAATTCATTGATCACGCAATCCAACTCAATTTCGAACCAAATTTTCAGTTCCTCTGTGGTAATACCTACAATACGCCCCTTCGAATTGTTGTGAATCAATGGAGAGAAGCGGTCTGATTCATTAAACAATACGGGATCGCCAACTTTATACAAACCGATGCCCCACTGAATTGCCGGACTCGGATTACTGTTCTGTAAGAAGCGATTGATGTTGTTAATTCCGTACAATCCGTCGTAATTCAAGCAGAGAATAATTTCATCCTCCTCTGCATGGGAGAAAATTGATTCATCCAAACGGACGGAATATTTGCTCTTAACCATAGGCTCCAAAATTGCAATGTCCAGATTACGAACTCTTTCCCAAACAGTCAGAAGGTTTCTATTTTGTGTTCTATATGGATGCGTTAGTTCAAAGATAGAGTCTTTGGAAATGAAATTGCGTGCAATATCAAACCAGTTTCCAAAATAGATTGATTCAATCTGATAAACATCTCCGACAAGAACCAAAAGCTTAAACGTAGCCTTTTCTAACACTTTTCGCATATCAGAATTACTCACCGTACTGCACTCATCAATAATAAGAACATCACATTCTGTGTGCTGATTCTTTTCGGAAATAAAGCTTGCGATTGTATTAAACTCTCTGTTGCTGGCGGTTACTTTCCTGCGCATATTGTCTACTGCTGGATGCGTATTCGCCAAATACAGCTTTTTCTGTTTGGAAAAGAAGTTCGAAATATGATTGATTAGCGTGGATTTCCCCGTTCCTGCTGAACCATAAATAAGCGCAACTTGCGATTTTGCAAACATATTTCGCAATGCTTCTCTTTTCTCTGGAGAATCAATAGAATATGAGCCTTTGTTCATCCAAGAATCAACAGAGCCAGTATATTGTGCAATTCCGCTTGTCGTCAGATCTCGTAATTTTTGAATTATGAATGCGCTATCATCCGCATATCCTTTGATGTACACAAAATCATGAAAAGTCATCAGCTTTCTGTGTTCGTGTTTGGGAAGATATAGCTTGCGATTGTATGTACTAATCAACGCATCAATATTATCAAAACCTACTATATCCTTTTTGGCTGTGAACAACATCCCTTCTATTTCTGTGTTATTTTGGATTTGGCGTGCGAACAGCTCATGTTCTCTATCTTTTTCCGATAGGCAGTCCAGCAAATCATATATGCGTGGGTTGTGGTTTCTCAATGACGTACAAAACGGCATTTTATCAAATGGAATACATCCATAACTTAAATTTAGCCCCGACAACAGCGGGCAGCCATCATTCCAACGTTGCCACTTGATAATTCTGTTATTCAAATGGTACAGTAGATATTTAAGAATGTTGCATCCAGGCTTGTTGGATAAGATTAGCTCCCTACACTGATCAAGTACATCGAAGATATGAGACGTTCTTGTCTGACTCGTAATCTGATTTTTCACAAAACTATAATACTGTTCCGAGCATACAACCAGCTCTGATAGCGGCACTTTTATTTCCGTTAGAAATCGCATCAATTCGGTATACTCTTTTGTCCCAGCATTGATTTTAGAATGATCTCCGATAATATCTGCAAAGTTATCTAATTCACAGGGGCGTATTGATACATTCCAGCCGTCGATAACTTGGATGGTCATATCTTTTCCTAAAACATTGATCGAATCATTACGAATCGACAGTTTCACCGCATAGTTACTTAGTATTTCATAACGTGAAAAGGCGATTACTCGGTCAAATTTGCTCATTTTACTGTTCGCCGCAGTAAATGTAACTTCATAGTATATTCGCTGATTCACAAAGAATGGCTTAATTTTTTGGATATAGTATCTATCTGAATATGTGCTTGTTGAACATCCTGGGCTTGGATAACAAATCTTTTCTACAATTTTCTCATGATACTCTGACAGTTCTGTATCCGTATCCAAGGGAAAATCCTCAATATTATCCAGAACATGAAGCCCATATGTATCATTAAGAAAGATTTTTATTTTCAGAAGATACTCATAATACTTCAGCATTAGTCTCTCAGAACCATTTTCATCTAAAGTATAATGAGACACCGACTTTTGAAGAAGCTCATGAAATTGGTGTAAAAAACGGAGGTCTCCTCTTGTTTGCAAATGCTTCAACGCTTCAACATTTAGAGCATAATTATTGGGATCGAGGTCTGAGCCGCCAGCATATACTTTATCTGCAATATATTCAACAAAATTGCGTAATTGAGCCAAAATATTCTGGCTCAATAACCCACGTTCTGAGTCATCAAATCTACTGATATTTTTACAGATCACTTTGTCGGTAGCCAGTATTGCACTGTCGATTTGCATCATATTTTTTCCTCCAATCAAACGAATTATATAAGCAAAGCAAGCAATGTTTATCAACAGATTGCTTGCTTTGCAAAGTGACTATTTTTCAGGTTCCAATATACCAAGCTTACCTTCGCTCAAGAGCACATGCCTATTCAATCTGGACTCAGTAATGCCACGAATGCTTAGATTATCAAAATCAACATAGAACTCACGGGAAAGGAAGTTTACAGCTGCCCCGTTCCACACTAACAACAGTAATGCCCCCAGTGATATGGTCTGTATCTTGAGGTCCAAGACCCGGTGTATATCTTTTATTACCTGGAAATATCCTTGACGTTTGTTTGGGAAAGAAAGGCACACAACAAGGGCTGCGTTATCCTTTTTGCCCAAATTATTTCTGGAATGCATAACAGCTATGTCATCCAAAATACCTCTGGATGCCTCCAAAGTGTCCCTACCAAATTCGATTTCAACTACACCGCTGCACTTAGGCTTAATTTTACTGGAATAGACAGCATCCATTCTCGTATAAATATCGCCGGCTCTGCTGATAGCACATTCATGATTTAAGGCAATAATCAGATTTCTAACCAATACATTAGGAACCATTGAACGCCCATCATAGTGAGAAATTTTTTCGTAAATTTCTTCCATAATGCGGTCGCTTTCCTTTTGAAATTGGTGGTTCCAATAGATTTTGTCCACTTCCTGAACAAAATACTTATGCTTTACAAGATTCTCGTAATTGATGGGCAGATCAATGTAATCGTCTGACTCCGGAGCGGAAACTTTCATTTTATTATCCGCCTTAAAAATAGCACCTACAGGACAACGAGCAGCACATAGACCACAGCCGATGCATTTGCCATTCTCTATTTCAGGCAGTTCTTTTTCAAAGTTCCATTTAATCGCATCAACAGGGCACACATTTAGATTTCGCTCATACGGAAAATCACTAAAAGAGCCACAGCTGATTTCAGCATCAATATACCTTATACAGCGCTGATCGGAGCATCTAAGACACGCTGCTGTTATCCATTTTTCGTTACACCATAGCTTTGCAGGCTCATTATAATTTTGCTCAATATCTCGAACATTGGAATCACGCAAAGCAGAGATAACGGTGCGCTGTTTTGCTTTAGTTAAAAGTGGCATTTGCAAATCCCTCCAATCGGTTTAGTTCAGAAATATCAAAGGTTTTTTCATCATACACAATGGTAACAGCTATTGTAAGCAGTGTTTTCAAGTCTATAATGCCGATATTGTGGCCAAACGCAGTCTTGAAATCACTCATAAGATTGGTAACCTCAGCTCTGTCATTTGGTAGGTAATATCCAACCGCTAAAGAAGTTGTCTCTGGCAAAGTAGGATGCGTCCCTCTTGATAAAAGAATCACTTTGTTTTCGAGCGCTTGGCGGATTGCTTTTAAAGAAAGATGCTGCTCCTCAGTAGGAGACTTGATTTCAATAGGAATACTTTCCTCCGAATCGACAATGATTGCATCCCAACGAGCACCGTTATCGCCAGGTCTGGATGCCTGACAATCCAAGCCCATTACTCGAAACAGCATTGCTACAAGTGGATAAAATTTTGTCTGTGTATCCGTTATGCTGTCGTCAAAGATTTTATCAATAATATCCTTCTTTCGTTCACCGACACTCTTTGCATCCAATACTTGCTGGACAAAGCTATTTACTTCCACATCAGAAGTGGAATGTGCGCCATTGGTAGAAATTGTCAAGCATATATTATTGACATTCGCATCTGTGCGCTTAATGTCCGGCAATACATCTGTATGTGTCTGTGTGCCTGCAATTTCTCTATGAATCCCCAACGCTTCATCCACAACAGAACGGTGCAGCGTTTGGTAAGGAGAAAAAAGGAGTTCCTTTCCATTAAGAACATCAGCACACACAACTTGATCTTGCCGCATTGTTTCTTGAACGGGTGAAGTATCATAGCCTGCACGCAAAAGCATTGAATACACCCCCAAACGAATCAATGAATTGCGAGTGTGTTCTGGATAGCTGTAATACTCATCCATACGCAAATCTTTTACCTCACGAAGGCTGTTAGCCAAATCAGCACCATGCTGTGTTAAGCAAAGGCATTCCAGGGATTTAGGTGGATACAGTTTTCGTGTACGCTGGCTTTCAACCCATCCACACGTTTTCATAAATGCGATTGGTAAGCGTGTTGAGTTATCCGGAAGTGTCGGTTTTACACCTAAATCGTCACATAATGCTTGATAAGCATCTTGATAGCGCCCATAAGAACCTCTCAGTTTCTTTAAATAAGTGATCATTCTGTTGTACTGTGACTTATCTAAATCATCAATAGACATAGGCCCAAGGCATAGCTCATGCTTATACATAATCCCGCCTAAATCCTGCAATGAGAACAATGTAGCCTTGAAGAAACGAACCTTTTCGTCGTATTTGACATCCATTATTTCTTGGGGATTGTTGATTCCAAGTACGCACTGCTCATATAGTGGTAACACATCATCTGCCAAAGCTGCATGTTCACCAATGTAGGTAAACACCAGTGGATACGAATTGTCTCCAGCAGAAGTAACCCATCCCAACAAACGAAACACTTCTGCATACATTTTAGCGTTCATTTTGGTGGAATTAAGGCTATCATTTTCGGTATTACTCAAAGCCAATGCTGCATCTCCGGCATAACCATACGCAGTCATCAGCTTCGTTTTGGCGATAGTTGCAGCCATATCATCTAAATCGAAACTCGGTGCATCTTTGTACTCTTTGTATAACTCTCTAAACACCTGCACCTGAGTAGTATATTGAGTTCCTGGATTTCTGAATCTAATCATAATTTATTCCTCCATCAGAAGCAGATTTCATTGTTAATATTTAATTATACAACAAAAAAGGCCATCTCTCAAGATGACCTTTTCTTGAGTTTCCGTGCTTTTATCCACATTCTCCGGTTGTCACAGGCTCTGCTATAAACAACTTTCAAAAAATGATGAAAATATAAGGAATCCTCATTCATTTTGATGTAAAATTTAAGTGACCAAACAAAAATCTACTAAACAAAAAGAAAGAGGATTCCTCATGGTCAATTTTACATCAAATACTTATCAAATGAAACGGGAAATTTTAACTTTTACAAATAAAATTTCAAAACACCTGTCCAAGCCCGACAAAAAGTTTTCTGCCGATATGACTTACGGTATACTTGCCTCAGAAAGCTGCCTCCTTACCGACATCGTTGATCATCTTCATGAAAATACTAAAAAGGTCAATTCTATTGAACGGCTGACCAGACATTTAAACAACGGCACTTCCTCCACAGCTCTTAAATCTTATCTTACTACCATCCGTAAATGGGCTCCGCAGGAACCTGTTATACACATTGATGACAGCGACGTTGCAAAGCCTGATGGTTACAAATTTGAGGCTCTCGGACTCGTCAGAGACGGATCTAAAAGTACTGCTTCCAAAACAGTTTATGTAAAAGGATATCATGTGACAGAAGCCTGTGTACTCACTAAAAATAATCATCCTGTCAGTATTTTTTCAGAAATACATTCTTCAAAAGAAAAACATTTTACCTCTATAAATGATCTTACTTTTTCTGCAATGGAACGTGGTGCAGCTCTCTTTGGCAAAGCTACCTTTGCCATGGACAGAGGCTACGATGACAACAAGATGTTTCTGAAACTTGATGAACTGGAACAGGACTATGTCATCCGTCTTACTGCCAAAAGAAAACTCTTCTTCCACGGAAAATGGGTTCCTGCCACACAGCTTCGTAATCAGAGAAAAGGTAAAATCAAAACTGCCCTGACTTACAAGGGCAAAAAGCACGATGCCTATCTTTCTCATGTGAAAGTGCAGATTACCGCTTCAAAGAAAGATATTTATCTTGTACTGGTTTACGGCATTACGGAACATCCCATGATGCTTGCAACCAATAAGAAAATCAAATCCAAAGAAGACGTGGTAAATATCGCCCTGACTTACTTTTCCAGATGGCGCATTGAGGAATATTTCCGCTGTAAAAAGCAGATGTTTCAGTTTGAAAACTTCCGTGTGAGGAAGCTCGCTGCAATCAATGCCCTGAATTTTTATATTACCCTGAGCATGGCATTCCTGGCACACATGTCCATGAAATCAGAAACGCATGCCCTGAAGGCTGCAATCATACAGAACGCAGACCCAATAAAAGAAAAAGTCCAGTTCAGCTATTACCGGTTAGCTAAAGGTATCTCCGGCATACTCTCGTATGCAAAAGAAGGCATCAGGCTATGGTTTCGGACAAAACGTCCGGCATACCGTCAACTCTGCCTTAAGCTGGTCGCTTAAATAGATAAAAGAATAATTCTCCCAAAGTCCGGTTCCGGCGGGGCTTATTAAAGTGCCTCTAATCTTGAATACTGCCGTTCTTGATTTATCAAAATTGGGCAGATTGGTGCTTTAGGAGAAGTCATTCATTTTTTAATTACATTTTACGGAAACTCAAGGACCTTTTTGCATAAATCGACTAAATTTGAAATTCTGAAATTATTTTTCTATATCGGCAATTCTCTGTTCAGCAATATCACACCACTGCTGTTCAAGTTCTATACCAAGCCATTTTATGTGATGTCCTTCAGCATTAAGCTTCTCGCAGCATACTCCCAATGTACCAGAACCGTGAAACGGATCCAAAATCGTTCCATTATAGTGTCCTTCACCATCTTTCGGACAAAATGCCTTAATCAGTTCCATGATGAGTGATTCAGGCTTTTGAGTTGGATGTGGTGTTTTTTCTTTTTCAAAGCGTTTTCCTGCCAATGTTGGAAAATCCCATACATCTCCACGCATTGCACCTTTAGGATTCGGCTGCCATATTTTTGTAGTACCATCGGCAGCTTTGTATTTCACAGGGGATTTCAACCGTTCTGTGCTTTTATATGGCATACGAACATCATCCACATTGTACGTCCATTTTTTCGGATTGTTTGAAAACCACAAGAATGGCTCGTAGTGGGTAGCGGGTTCCTTCTTTGAACGAGAAAATCCGTTTTCATAATGCCAAATATTCATTCTACGATAATGCAAGCCTGCATTGTACATAGCAACTTGAACAAAGCCAATATAATCGTGGATACCAAACCAAAGTACGCTTCCTTGGGGCTCAAGTAGCTTTTTGATTTTAGCCATTCGTTCGGCTGTTATAGCAATAAATTCATCCAAAGGTAGGCAATCGCTTTTGTTGCCGAAATCCTTATTGATATTGTATGGCGGATCTGTAAGGATTAAGTCAAAATGAACACCTTCATCAATAAGCTGGTCGAGAAGAACGTCTGAATTACCGCAAACAACACCCGTTAGATTACTTGTAATCATTTCTTCTCCTTTCTAAAAATCAAGACATATTGGTGATGTATATTTTCTACATAAGCAAAAGGATAACCATACGGCAACAGACTTTTGTGGTTCTGAAGCAATATTTTTGTTCCTTGGAGTTTTAATATACCGCCACCAGGAATACCAGCCTTATTTAATTCATGAATCAAATCACTATGAAAACTTATGTATTCCGATTTATCTCTAAAATCAGAAACCACGATTGCCATGTACTTTCCATATTTAAGGGTTCTGGCACACTGGAGGAACACTTTATTAACCAGAATTTCCAGAAACTCATCATAGTTTTCAACATTTCCTAAATCTTTTTCGCTTTCCGAATATTTTGTTTCAAGATTATTTGCAACACGATTCTTTTTAACCTTCTGATCTTGTTTGTTCAGAATTCCCCAATATGGAGGACTTGTAACCATAAAATCCATTGACTCAGAAGCAATCTTCAAAAGTTCTTCGCATGAGTCGCCATTTATAAAGTGATGTTTTTTGCTACTTCCTTCACCAACCTCGGTCTCCAGTCTCTTAATTGACAATTCATGCCATACAGGAGAAAGTTCAATACTTGTACAAATTCTACCGTTTACTTCGCAAGCTTTGGCTGTAGAACCTACTCCGCCAAATGGATCAAGAACATTCATTCCTTGCTTGGTAAAAAAGTTCACTAATTGTCCTATATCTTGGAATGAATAGGGAGCCGGGTGAAGTTTTTCAATTTGTGCTTCCGGATGATTTGCACCAAGACCTTTTTGGTAAAAGAAACTCTTGGTCTGAGGAAGCCAATCTTTTCCGGTCAAATCGTTTAAGTTGTTTCTTGCATCAACCACGCCATTTACAAGTTCTTGATAAGTATCAGTTTCCATAAATGTTTCGATTTCACCTATCTGATAATACTTTTTCCCGCCTTCATGAATAACGGTAAGTAAGCCTTCTTTTACTACTTTTTCAAAGGAATGTCTGGATAGCTCCAGCAACTGCATCGCTTTGTTTCCGCTTATTAGTGCGGTATGTTGTAAATCTGTCATAGACAGAATATTAGTTTCTGCGTTCATAATTATTTCTCCATCTCTATTGTCCCTGTTATCTTAGAAGTACAAACTTTTCTAAAGTCAGGGGAAATATATTCTACAAGATACAATGTCAAAATTATCGGACATTAAGAAAGCGTTTCATTATCCGAAACAAAGTCCATTACATCACCAATATTGCAATGTAACGCTTTACAAATTTTATCCATTGTATCCATTGAGACGGGTTCATTCTTTCCCATCTTTGCAATCGCATTTGTGCTTATTTTTGCTCGTTCCCTTAGCTCACTCTTGTTCATATTGCAATCAATAAGCAGTTTCCAGAGCTTATTGTAACTTATACTCATTAGGAATCACCTCCATGAACAACATTATACAATATCCATGGATATCAATCAAGTATTTCTTGATAAACATCAAATATTTCTTGGTAGTAATCAAAATATTGTTGTTCATTGTATTGTCATTTGAGAAATCGGACAAAAGATAGTGTTTTCCAATCTCATCATATTCTTCAAATCGGATAGGAAGGGATCAGTATCACTATAATCATTATTGTTATTATCAGTATAGTTACATTGTGCTTTTGACAGTTCTTGAATTGTCAAAAGCACAATTCTGAGACTGCCATAAACACAATTCAAGAATTGTCCCATCAAAGAAATAAGACTGACCTGTCACAGTCAGCCCTAAGTAAAAATTCTATATTCTGTTAGCAAAAAATCAGTTATGCATTAACAATTTCCTCCGCCTGTGCTTTTAGACTACTCATGTGCTGCACCCAAGCAAGCTGTTGGGTTGACTTATCCGGAGCCGGATTTTTCTCCAGAAGTTCAGTCATTATCTGTTCCACTCTACGGTGAGCTGTTTCGTCGATCTCCCACAGGTGCGGGAACAAGGTTTCCGTCAGAATCATGTCATCCAAGAGCATTGGATTATTTTCCGCAAGAAATGCTCTGCGCATCCTGCCGTATTTCCCAAGCGGTTTATCGCTTATGTGGCTCAACTGAATATCAAGGATGAGATAATCACCGCAACGGGTATAAGTCAAATTCTGTGCCATAGTCACTCCTCCAATCGTTTTTTCACTTTTATTGTAATGGTTGCTCCCATAAAAGTGAAGTTTGTCGACCGGTCGCTTCGAGCACAGCACATATCTTCTGATAAACCTTTCGTGACGGCCTGCGATTACCTTCTTCGAGCTTATAGTAGTAACTGGGTATAACTTCTATTTGCTCGGCAAAAGCCTTCTGTGACAGCCCCAGAGCCATTCTAACACTCTTTAGTGCTTCGGTATAGGGTACGGCAAGGAAACGAGAAAAATCATCATAGAACAAAGCTGCTTCGATTTTCAAAACATCTGCCAGTTTGATAGCTACATCGTAAGGGATGGGATGCTTTCCGCTTTCATACAACACAACAGTCGCTGGCACAATATCCAGCTTTTCCGCCAACTGCCTTGTTGTCATCTGTTTCCGCTGACGGTAGTACTTGAGATTGTCGCTCGGTAAGTTGGTCTTTGGCTTTTTTTCAAAAGGTATCGTTAAATGGAGTAACAGCTTGCCCTGATTAAATTCACACAGCGATGTGTGATTGAAAATACCATTGCAAATACTATGTGGTACTTACAATTCCACTTTGTGTGTGCTAAACTGTTCGTGGTGTTATTTTGTTCTGTCATTTTAACATCCTCCTAATGTGTTAAACTTCTTTAGCTGGCAGGCTTTCTTTACAGTTTAGCACATTAGGCTGTTTTGTTCATCGCTTAAGCTATTTTCAACCCCGCCACTATGGCGGGGTTTTCGGTATACAAGAAGGCTGTTCTTTTGAAGAACAGCCTTCATGCTTTTCCGCTTGATGTGTATGCACCTGAAATCATTTCTCAAACAGGTACAGGAGGTACCCGTATCCCTCGGCCTCCATTTTTTCATAGGGGACGAAGCGCAGGGCCGCACTGTTGATGCAGTAGCGCACGCCATTGGGGGACTCCGGATCGCCGGTGAACACATGACCAAGGTGAGAATCTCCGGCACGGCTTCTGACCTCCGTGCGGCGCATGCCGTGGCTCAGGTCCTCCAGTTCCACCACGGCAGGCTCTTCAATGGGCTTTGTGAAAGCCGGCCAGCCGCAGCCGCTCTCGTACTTATCCGTGGAGGAAAAGAGCGGTTCGCCGGTGACGATATCCACATAGATGCCCTTCTCGAACTGATCCCAGAACTCATTGCTGAATGGACGTTCCGTGCCGTTCTCCTGGGTGATGCGGTACTGCTCCTCCGTCAGTTTGTCCCGAATGGACTCTGCTGCGGGCTTTTGGTAGTCGCCTGGATCGATGCGAAGCTTGGAGAACAGCTCCATCTCCGCCCTCGGAATATGGCAGTAGCCGCCCGGATTTTTCTCCAGATAATTCTGGTGGTATGCTTCGGCGGTATAGTAGTTTTTCAGCGGTCCGATCTCCACGGAGAACCTTTCACGGCGTCCCCGCTCGATTTCGGCGATGCGTTCCACCGTTTCCCTCGTGCTGTCGTTGGTGTAGTAAACGCCGGTCTGGTATTGGCTTCCGATGTCGTTTCCCTGCCGGTTCTCCACCGTGGGGTCGATGACGTAGAAGTAAGCCAGCAGCAGCGCGTCAAGGCTCACCTGTTCGGGGTCGTACTCCACCCGCACGGTCTCCCGGAAGCCGGTGTTCCCCCTGCAAACGGTCTGGTAGTCGGCGTCCGCCTCGCAGGTGCCGTTGGCGTAGCCGCTCTCGGCGTCAAGAACGCCGGGAATGGACTGCATGAGCTGTTCCATGCCCCAAAAGCAGCCGCCCGCCAAATAAATAACGTTTTCTGTGGTATCCATATGTGTGCGCGCCTCGCCGGAGATAGGAGACGGCTGTTCGTTCATTTCCTTCTGTTCCGTTTTCCGCGGCGTGTTCTCCTGCCCGGCGGCACATCCGCTCAGCGGCAGCATCACGGCAAGCAGAAGCGGCCATACGCTCCGATACATGGCGTTTTCCTCCCTTCTGAGGGGATCATTCCGTCTGTCAGCCCTTGTCGGCGGCAACAGCCTGATCGATGAGCTTTTGCAGCGTTTCCATGTTCTGCTCGATGTCAATGCCGCCGAGCAGCGGTTCGCCCACGATTCGTCCGTTGCGGTCAAACACATAGGTGGTCGGGAACGCCATGATCCCCAGCGCAAACGTTCCGGCCTCGCTGTTTGCGTCGAAGTAGATGTTGCGGTATTTCGCGCCGGTCATTTCGAGAATCTGCTTGGCCAATTCAATGCCCTGCTCGTTGCCGCTCAGGGTTTCCACGTTGATGCCGACGACCTCGCCGCCCTGCGCCTTGATGCGCTCGTTCAGCGCGTTCAGGTCATCCAGCTCCTGCACGCAGGGCTTGCAGCCGTTGAACCAGAAATTCACAACGGTGAACGCATTGTTGGCAAACAGGCTGTTATCCACGTCGTTGCCGTCGAGATCCTTTCCCTGAAACTGCGGGAAAGCGCCGTCCTGTTCCTCGTCGTTCATCTGATCTGCCGGGTTGTCGGCGGCAAGCGCCGCGATCTGCTCCTCGATCTCCCGAATCTTCTCCGCGTCCGCCTTGAGCGTCTCGTATTCCTCGGCGGAGAACTGATCCTTCGCGCCCTCCACGGCGCTCATCAGCACGTCGCCGTAATTGCTGCTGAGCATGTCGTCGTTCACGTTTTTATCCATGGACATGAATACCTTTTCCCAGAGCGCGTTGTTGGCAAAGAGGATGTCGTTTTCAACCGCCAAAAGCTGTTCTTCCGTCTTTCCTTCCATCATGTTCATGTCGGAACTTTCTTCCATCTTTTCGTCCATGTCCATGGCGGACTTTTCTTCCGTCTTGCCTTCCATCTCCGTGTTCATGGCGGACATTTGTTCGCCGCAGGCGGTCATGGAGAAGGTCAGCAGCAGGCCGATCATCAGCGCGATTACTCGATTCGTTTTCATTGTTTTTGCTCCTTTTCTTTGTTTTCGTTTTGAGATAGGTCACCAAAGCCAAATGTATATCGGATTGCGTCCGTCGGGCAGGCCTTCATGCACATGCCGCAGCGGATGCACTCCGTATGGTTGGGCGATTTTGTGATGTCCACGTCCATCTTGCAGGCCCTCGCACAAGCGCCGCAGGATACGCACTTTCCCGTATCCACGCGCATCTGGAAAAGCGAGACCTTGTTTAGCAGCGCATAGAACGGACACAGCCATTTGCAGAACGGGCGATACACGAACACGCTGGTCAGCACGACCGCCAGCAGCACGCCGGCCTTCCACGTGAACAGCTTGCCCAGCGCGGCGCGAATCCCGGCGTTGGTCAGGGACAGCGGAATCGCACCCTCCAGCACGCCCTGCGGGCAGAGATATTTGCAGAAGAACGGATCTCCCATGCCGAGCTGATTGGTCACAGAACCACCATCACCAGCAGAACGACGTATTTCAGATAGCGCAGCGGTTTTAATTTCTTCGTCGAAACCTTGGGCGAGGGAATCTTATGCAGCAGCTCCTGAAACCACCCGAAGGGGCAGAGGAAACCGCAGATGAAGCGCCCCAGCAGCACGCCGATTAAAATCAGGATTCCGGTGATATAATAGGAAAACTTGAATTTCGACGAGCCGACGACCGCCTGAAACGCGCCGATGGGGCACGCGCCCGCCGCGCCGGGACACGAATAGCAGTTCAGCCCCGGCACGCAGACATATTTCCCCGCGCCCTGATACAGCGCCCCTTTTTTGAAATTCGGCAGGTGGATATTGGTCAGCAGCGCGGCGCATCCCTGTATCCATCCGCGAAACCGGGCGAGAACATGCGTTTTTTTCTTATCCAATGCCAACACACTCCATACACAGCCGAATGGCCTTCGAGAAAACCGTTTGGGCTTCCCCGCGCCAAACGCCGAAGCCGATCATCAGCACCGCGGCCGCCAGCAAAACGCACTGGATCAGCCCTTTTCTTTGATTCATTGTTTTCCTCCTGTCGCTTTGATGAGACGAGTATACACCATGGGGGTTAAAATTTCCGCTAAGAAAAACTTTACACAAAACTTATCGTCATCTGTTATAATAAGGTCAAAACAGAAAGACGGAGGAGCCTATGCGCCTTTTAGTTGTGGAAGACGAGCAGTCCCTGCGCGAGGGGATCGCCAAAAAGCTTCGGTTATCCGGGTACGAGGTGGACGCCTGCGAAGACGGTGAGGAAGCGCTCGATATTTTAGCGTCCGAGCAATACGATTTGATTCTGCTGGATCTGAACCTGCCCAAGGTGGACGGCATGACCGTCCTGCGCACGCTTCGCCAAAGCGACCTTGAAACCCGCGTGCTGATTCTCTCCGCGCGCAGCGAGATTGCGGATAAGGTGGACGGGCTGGACGCCGGCGCAAACGACTATCTCTCCAAGCCCTTCCATTTGGCGGAGCTTGAGGCGCGCGTTCGCAGCCTGACCCGGCGGCAGTTCATCCAGCGGGATATCTGTCTGCGCTGCGGGCGGCTTTCCTTTGATACCAAGAGCCGCGTCGCCTCCGTTGACGGCCAGCCGCTCTCCCTGACGCGGAAGGAATGCGGCGTGCTGGAATATCTGCTCCTGCATCAGGGACGGCCGATCAGTCAGGAGGAATTGATGGAGCACGTCTGGGATGGGAGTGTCGATTGCTTCAGCAATTCCATCCGCGTGCACATTTCCGCCCTGCGGAAGAAGCTGAGAGCGGCGCTGGGCTACGATCCCATCTGCAACCGCATCGGCGAAGGATATGAAATCAAAGGAGAATCGCGATGAAACGCCTGTCACTTCAATGGAGAATGACACTCCTGACCGCCCTGCTGATCGCCTGCGCCTGCATCTGCCTGAATCTGCTGCTGTATCGTTCGGGCGCAACCGGCATGGATTCCCTAGGCGGCTACATCATGCAATATCAGCCGGGCGACGTAGAGGGTCTGGCCATCGAAATTCCGGACGACCAGATTTCGGATTTTCTCATCCATTTTTCGCAGGAGGTCTGCGACGCCAAGGCGCTTTACGGCTACAAGGGCTGGATCATCACCTCCGTCGTGACCCTGCTCAGCGCGGCCATCGCCTACTTTGTCACCGGCAGCGCCCTGAAGCCGCTTGGGCAGTTCTCCCGTCAGGCGGAAAAGATCAATCAGGACAGCATCGCGACCCTGCGCCTTGACGAAAGCACCGTTCGGGAGTTTCAACAGCTGAGCCGCTCCGTCAACCAGATGCTCGACCGTCTGGCACAGTCCTTTGATTTGCAGCGCCAGTTTGCGGGAAACGCCGCCCACGAGCTGCGAACGCCGCTGGCCATCCTGCAAACCAAGCTGGAGCTGTTCGCCGAGGAGCACCCCGATATGGACGCCGAAACGGCCGAGCTGGTCGGCGCGCTGCTGGAGCAGCTCGGCCGCCTGACGTCGCTCGTGCGCACCCTGCTGGAGATGAGCAATCTGCTCTCCGTTTCCCGCTCGGATCACATCGCGCTCGCGCCGCTGGCGGATGAGATTCTGGCGGATTTGACGCCGCTCGCACAGCAAAACGGCATTTCGCTCCGCGCGAAATGCGACGACGTCTGCATCATCGGGAGCGACGCGCTGATTTACCGCCTCCTGTTCAATCTGGTTGAAAACGGCATCAAGTACAACCGCCCCGGCGGCTCCGTCACCGTCTCCATCCACCAGGAGGAGTCCATGGCGGTTCTGCACGTCTCCGATACGGGGATGGGCATACCGCCGGAATACCGGGACAGCGTCTTCCAGCCGTTTTTCCGGATTGATAAATCCAGAAGCCGCAAGATGGGCGGCGTGGGGCTGGGCCTTGCGCTCGTGCGTGAAATTGCCGTTCTGCACGGCGGCTCCGTGGCGGTGGAATCCAGCTCCGACTGCGGAACGACCTTTGGGGTCACCCTGCCGACGGAGCAGGATGGTTGACTTCATCAGCATTTTTCATACATTGACATGCGGCAACGACAAAAGCCACCGGATCGACCGGTGGCTCCAGCTTGTTGACATAAGCAAACTTGGCTTGAATAGCAAAATCAAGAAATTCAGC
>OIWQ01003040.1_pt1 | contig 15848 bp, 9 predicted proteins | sample 1587571 | NCBI WGS metagenome assembly OIWQ01 (sample SAMEA3888910, study PRJEB22519) | human gut metagenome | biome: human gut; feature: human-associated habitat; material: faeces | place: Denmark | collected 2010 | reverse complement strand
ATCAGCAGGCCTACGACGCTATCCAGATCCACGGCGGTTCGGGCTTCATGAAGGACTATCCCTGCGAGCGGCTCTACCGCGACGCCCGTATCATGAACATCTACGAGGGCACCTCGCAGCTGCAGGTCGTGGCGGCTATCAACGCCGTGACGAAAGGTACGTTCATGGAGCAGATCGAGCGCTATGCCGCCGAGAGCTATTCGGAGGCGATGTGCCCCGTGGTCACGAAACTCAAGGAGCTGACCGTGAAGTTCACGGAGATGCAGGCTCGTGTCGAGGCCGGGGACAAGGAGGTCTGCGGGTTCAAGGATTTCCATGCCCGCCGCCTGGTGGAGACCGCCGGATACATCATCATCACCTATCTGTTGGCCCGTCAGGCCGGCCAGGCGGAGGAGTACGTCGCTTCGGCGCGCGTCTTCTGCAAGCTCGCCGAGTCGAAGATCGCGGAGGCCTATACCTACGTGATGAACTCCACGACGGAGGATGTCGCGCTGTTCAAGGCCGTCGAGCAGGAGAATTAGAAACCACGGATGCGAATCCGTCTACCGGGAGGACTTTTTTCGAAGGTCCTCCCGTTTTTTTTGCAGCGCGGTTTTTGCTATATTTACGGCTGTAAACCCTTAAACCAGAAAATTATGATCAAGAAATTGCTGATGGCCGCCGTTATTTTGGCCACGGCCGTGCCCGCCGCGGCCCAGGGATCGCGTCGCAGCGAGGTTTCCGTCTCTTACGGCGTTGCGCCCGTGACGGACTGGATAGATTCGTACAGCAACATCCTGACCGGGGTCATCGCAGGCTCCGATTCCGATCTCACGGGGTGGGGCACCGTCACCGTGGGTTACAGCTTCCGGGTGATCGGCAGTCTGCGCATCGGCGCACAGGTCGCCTACTCCTCGAACACGCAGGAGATCAAGAAGACCGGTTCGGAGATCAAAAACCGCTACTGGACGCTGATGCCCAATGTGAAGTGGAACTGGCTGAACCTGAAGATCGTGTCGTTCTATACGCGGGTGGGTGCGGGCGCTTCGTTCTCCAAGGCCAAGATCGGGGGACAGAGCGACAAATCCACGCTTTTCGCCTTTCAGGTGTCGCCCGTCGGCGTCGAGGTCGGCGGACGTATCGCGGCTTATGCCGAAGCGGGTATCGGAACCTCGGGCAGCCTGTTGGTCGGAGCGCGGTACCGCTTCTGACCGGAAAATCGAAAAGAAGACTTACCCGAAAGGTAAGTCTTCTTTTTTTAATGGATAGTTTTGCGTCTCTTTATTTCCCGGTCAGCGCCATGTCGATCAGGGAGAGATAATATTTCAGGGCGCCGCGGTCCATCGCATTATTGCAATTGCCGATTGCCCGTTGTATGTCTCTGCGGGCATCTTTCATTTTCCCGAAATAGACGGGTTCCGTGTTTTTCGGAAAGTAGTAATAGATCGTCGTCGTCGGTTGCATGGCCTGCGTCGTGACGCCTGTTTCGGTCAGGTCGTCCGGGAGCAGTCCGGATGCGGAACCGGCAGCGTAACGGATCGAGGCGATCCGGCGGTTGCTTTCTTCCCATTCGGAGAACGGATCGACAGCCTCGTCGGCAAGCGACTTGCCATTGCTTTTCGCCTTTTTCAGATTCGCTTTCAGCACGGGCGATCCGTTGAGCAAGAACGCAATGTATTGTCCTGCGTAAGTCATGCGGGCGGGGGTCAATGCTTTTCCCTTCCGGACATCTTTGAAAATGAACGTTGCGATATCGTTGAGCGCCTCTTCCTGCGTATAGGGGGTCTCCGATTTTTCGACGCTGAGGGCCATCCGGGCGACACGGTTCATGATTTGCATGATCGGCATGCTCGTATAGGCTAATGCAGAAAGCGTGCTGTTCGGGCCTCCCAGATACATGAACTCACGATTGGCATCCATCCAGGATAAATCTTCGCACAGTTCGAGCACCGCTTTCAGGGCTTGCTTCTGCACGTGTGCCGGAACCGGGATGTTGGCCGGCTGCATATTGTCTGCGTGGGGTTCGTTCTGGTAAATTCCGCCGATATAGCCGGACAGATAGCGCACGTAGTCGTATACTTTCAGGAATACGAAATCCGGGAACAGGTCCTTGTAGGATTCGGGAATGCTGTCGTCTTTGAGCCACCCGGGAGCATTGGCGATGATGAACTTCAGGTTTTCGATATTTTGCGCCATCGAAACGGTTATGTCGCTGCCCAGGTCGCCTTTTTGCGCCCGGGGATCGAGGGCGAACGATATTCCGCTCTGTTTGCCGTAGAAAAAGCGGGGGGCGCCGGCCTTTTCGGCGAGCCACTTGTCCAGCGTCTCTTTTTCATCGCTTTCCAAAGGCGTGTACAGCCATTTGACGGCGAACTCGTCGTAGATACCGGGCTTGTCGATGATCGTTGCCACGCCGCGCTCCCGGTCGCCGGGGCGTGCCGCATAGTTGAACAGCACATCGTCGGTGATGGATGCCGTGAATCCGTACTTTCGGGTAAAGGCCGGATCGCGCAGCTGTTCCGGGGAGTAGGCCATGCTGCCGGCCAGGTTGGGGGCCAGGCCCAGGGCTGCCGCCATTCGCTGCATGACCTTTGCGGTCAGCACTTCACAAACCGCTTCGTCGGACAGATAGTAGCCTGCATAACGGCGGTCGGTGTTGGCGATCGTATAGACGGCCTCCTTGCGGGCGCTTTCGGCAAAATCACGCGGCACGGTCAGTGAAACACTCATGATCTCACCCGTGCGCGGATCGGGCAGCCGGTTCAGCGTGACGGTGTTTCCGGTAGATGCCGAATAGACGACGCGGCTGATCAGCGGGTCGTCTGCCCGGAAAGCGCTGTCGGACGGATAGCGTTCCACCCGGATCGCCCGTTCGAATCCCGCCTGTTCCAGCACCGGGTTCCATTTCTCGATTCCGGTCCGGATCGCCCGGGCCCAATTTTCCGAAAACAGGGTGTCGATATAGATCACGATCGGTTTGACCGGTTCGGAGAGTTCTCCCCGGCGGATTTTTTCGGGCTCTTTCGCTTCCAGTTTCCACCGCCCGGCGAAATAGCCCTCTTTGCTGCCTTTGTCGCTGAAGGAGGTGTAACGGACATACGAGGTTCCGATTCGCGGATCGGCTTTCCGGACCTTCATCTTTTCGTCCGGCAGCAGGGTCAGCGAGGTGACGATGCCGGCCGATGTCTCCGGCTTTTCATCCAGGATGCCCATTGGGAACGCCAGTGTCAGCCGGATGCCGACCTCGGACGAAACGGCGATGCTGTTGTTGAAGGCCTCCACGCCGTCGATCTGCGACCGGTCGGCGATATGTGCGTTTTCATAAATGAAAAGACCCTCTCCCACGGGAACGCCTCGCAGGTTGACGATATCGTTGTTGCTTCCCTGGAAATAGGAGGTGGCGTTGAACACGACCGCCGTGCTGTCGTTGTTGACGGCGGCGATGGGGAACGTTTTGACGATGGGGCCGATCCGTGAAGCACGCAGTGCGCTTTCGACATTGGCGTCGTCGCCTTTTGCATAGACGTTGTAGGCCGGCTTGCGGAATAATACCAGCGAGTCGGTCCGGTCGATCCGCAGCCGTTGGCTGGGAGCGGCTTTCTGCCCCGGGGCCAGCAGTCCGACATCGCTCGTGCGGTCGATGTGGGTGTCCACCAGCAAATCGCGCCCGAAAATGCCGACAGGCACTTCCAGATAAATTTTGTCCTCTACCTTATGAACGGTCATGACGCCCTTTTTGTGGACGACCCCTTTCTTGCCTTTGAAAAGCTTGTCGTATGCGGTGGCTTTCGGCGCTGTTTTCACGCTGTCAGCCGTCTCTTTTTTCTTTTTCTTTCCGGCAGCGCAACTCTCCTGTACAGGTATCGCCAGGCTCCCGATAACCAGTCCTAAAAGTAATATCTTGTAGTATTTCATAGTCGGGACTTTCTATTTTAAACCGAGCTCGATGGTGCGCAGCAACAATTCATAATGTGCTTTTGTCTCTTTCGGAGCATTGTCCACCCGGCTTTTGAGCAGCGTTTGAACCTTTGAAACGTAGGCGTAAATATCTGCGACGGTCGCTTGTCCGCGGTTGAAGATCGCACGGGGCGACCATCCGAATCCCGATACGGGATCGTAGCTTATTTCGCCGCAAAGGTTCTCGCCGTGGAGGTTGCAGGTGCAGGCGGTCATATCGTGCTGCTGATCGGCAAAGCCTTTTCCCGAGGCCTTGGGCAGCGGGAAGTTGCCGACTCCCATCATCTGTTCGACGTACTGTTTCTGAATGTCCATCTGTTCGCGCGTGAGTTTCCGGCCGTTGACGGTCGGCTTCCAGATGAAATCATAGACGATATCGGCGCAGTCCCGGAACGAGAAGGAATTTCCGGCCACGTCGGCCGACAGGGAGACGCTGAACGGCGCGGAGATGATCAGCCCGCCGAGCATGTTGGCCACGGCAGCCTTGGGGGAGCCCATGATCACCAGTTTGTTCATCAGTTCGCGGTTATCCAGCCAGTCGAGATCGCCGTAGAGTTCGAACATGTATTTCAGGGCTGCCACCTGCTTTTCGGTGGGAATGTTCGCGAATGCCGGCAGCGTATCGTCGGCCTTCACTTCATTCTTGTAAAGTCCGCCCACATTCAGGTAGACGTGCTGGATGTACATGGCCATCTGGTTGATGATGCCCTCCAATATCTCTGTCCGGAACTCGAAATCATCGTCGCCCGAGGTGATCCACTTGTCGTAATCGCCGATCAGCGTTTTGAGGTTCTTCACGCCGTAACGGGTCGCTTTCACCACGTCGTCGCCCAGGTCTTCCGTCTGCGACCGGGGATCGAAGAACCTTACCGAGAACTGCTGTTTTCCGTAACGGGCCCACGGATGTTCCTTTACGGCATCGGTGATCCATTTGGCTGTGATCGGAGCCTCTTCCTCGACGTTTGCCGCTTCGAAAACAGGCATGTAGGTCCAGTGGACCAGATACCGGTCGTGAATCCCGAACCGGGGCGGCGTGAGTTTGACGCCGCGCTCTTTGTCCCCGGGCTGCGCTACATAGTTGAAGCGGGCATAGTCCATGATGGAAGTCGTGGTCCCGTGCTGCCGGGTGAAGGTCGGCGAACGGAGCGAATCGACCGGAATGACTGACGATGCGCTCATGTTGTGCATGAAGCCGAGGCAATGGCCGATTTCGTGCGAGATGACGTAACGGAGGGCGTCGCCCAGAATCTCGTCCGGAAGCTCCGCCTGACGGACCTCTTCGTCGACCGTGGCGGTCTGTACGAAACGCCATTTGTTGATCAGCCGCACGATGTCGTGATAGACATACACCGACGCATTCAGGATCTCGCCGCTGCGGGGATCGACCCATGAGGGTCCCATGGCATTCTGGATGCCGATCGGGGCATAGCGCACACAGGAATATTTCAGGTTGTCGGGGTCGAATTCGGGGTCATCCGTCGGAAAATCCCGGGCTTCGATGGCGTCTTTGAATCCGATCTCCTCGAACAATTCCTGCCACTGGTTGATTCCTTCTTTGATATAGGGTCTCCATTTGGCCGGGAAGTCGCTGTCGACGTAAAACACGATGGGCTTTACGGGCCTGACTTTCTCCCCGCGGCGGAAGGCGGCGGTGTCGGACGGCGCGAGCTGCCAGCGGTTGGCGTAATAGACGGGAGCCGTCGTCCGGGAGCCTTCACCCAGTTGCATCCGGGGTGTGAAGAAGACTCCGATCCGATAATCCGCCATGCGGGGACGGTAGGGTTTCTCCGGCAGCAGAATGATCGAACGGGTCATTTCCACCGTGAACGGAGCGTCTTTCAGGAGCGTTTTCCCGTCGTTGTACGAGGCCAGCGAATAGGTGTACGAAAGGCAGCTGCGCACCGAAACGTTGTCACCGAAGGCTTTGATTCCGCTCAAATAGGAATTTTCGCTTTTGAAGCTCTCGGTTCTTTTGAATGCCGATCCGTAAAGCGAGTTCCGGTCGAAAGGGCTCATTTTCTTGTTGTCCCCGACGAAAAAACTGGTCATGTCGAACACCACGGCCGTGCTGTCGTTGTTGAACGTTTCGATTTTGGCGTTTTTCAGGATCGAGCCGATGCTGCTCTTTTCCAGGGCCCTGTCGATCGCCGCATCGGTTGCGATGTAATCGGCATTCACCTCCCGGAGCTGCACATGGGTGTCGGTCTTCGTAAACAGGACGTGCAACGGCTGTGTGGGCTTCGAGCCTACGACGGCGTTGGCGTTCTCGCTGATCTCCGTCACCGTGGAGCCGATCAGCATTTCCCGTCCCAGCAGGTTCACCGGGAGTTCGAAATAGAGTTTGCCCTTCATTTTGTGCAGGGTGATCAGACCGCGCGCCGTCTCGTGCTTTTCTTTGAAAAATTCGTCGTACTTGCTCTTTTTATTGGCCGTGGAGTCGCTTTGGGACATTTCAGTCCCGGCTTTTTTCTTTTTGCCGAACGGCCAGAACGCAGATGCCGTCCCCGGAAATCCTCCCAGGCATATCGACAAGCATGCCACTGCAAAAATGAAATTTCGTTTTTTCATAAAATATCCAGCTAAATTATTGGGTTAGTTATCCTACGAACAAAGGTAATCGATGCGTATTGCATCGATTACCTTCCTGTCTTCGGGAGCTTTACTGTTTGCCCTGAGTTCCAAGTGCCGTGATACGTCCGAATCCGGTGAATGTATGATCCGCATCGGCGGTCCCCAGGCTTCCGGAGTTACCCGTAATGGGGAGCACGTAAACTTTTCCTTCCTGGGTCGTGTTGTTATACGTCGCTACCAGCAATTGGTTGGCGTCCTCTTCCATTACCTCCATTTCGGTACTTTGCTGATCGTAATAACTCCATGCTTCCCGGAAGAGCGACATGGTCGTAATCTCTTCTCCCGCGGGCGCGGTGAACGCGCCGCTTTCGTTGACACCGACGGCACTGCCGCCGATCACGCAGGGATAGACCTTGTTTTTGGTGGCGTAATAGATTACGGAACGTTTGTACGATCCCTCGAAACACAGCGCGTTTTCAATATCGGGACATGTCGCGGCGGAATATTTTCCGTCCGATTCGTAAAAATAGCTGCCGTTGTTGAAATCCGGATCATACCGGTTTGATAACCGGTAGACATCGATCGCACCCTGGGGATCTTTGAGGATGAAATGAACCCGTACATGCACCGGACTTCTGGATACCTGTTCGCCGCGGCACGAGCCGATCAGCGTATAGCCCGAAAGCGCGTTCGGATCGAAATTCACACTGCCGCCGGTCCCTGCTGTCAGTGGCGCGATCGGGTATGCGGCCGGGGTCATATGGTAAAACGCCCCTTTGGTCTCGTCGAAGAAAAAGACGTCTCCCATATCGGCATTTACCTGGAGGTATTCGTTGCCGAATTTCTTGTTGGCGATTTGCGAGGGGCTCACGTAATTGAGCGGGTCCGAGAAGGTCTGCGTAATGGCGTTTATCTGTCTGGCATAGGCATAGATATCCCCTTCGTACACGAAAAATACCGAATTGAAGTTTGTTCCGAGCGTCTGGAATTTTTTGTCCTTTTCGGGCGGGAACGTGAACATCTGGTCGAAATTCTGGATGACTCCGTGGGTGCTGGCGTCGAGGTTTTCCAGCGTTTTGTCCGTCATCGCCGTCACGTAGAATGCCTGGGCGGTATTGCCGATGGGGCCGTAGACCAGCTTCCGCATGACGCCTTCCATTTTCTGTCCGTTCGTAAAGGAGTAGGAGTCGCGGATGTATTGGGTATCCCCGGTGTAACCGGCCGAAACATATTTGTTCCGCACCAGCGAAATATCCGATGTCGCCCCGTCCCTGGTGTCGGCGACCAGCACGCCGTCGCCCATCCGGCTGATAACGTAAACGTTGTAACGCTGCATGTACTGTACGCCGGTGCGCTTGTTGGTCACCGTGAATACCAGCGAATAGGGTTTCTGGCTGGGGGCCTGGGTGATTACCCGCTCCAGGTCTTTTTCCTCGCTCAGTTTGGAAAAAGTCGTTTCGTTTCCGTTCGATGTAACGGTGATTTTCCATTCGTAGGCGAGGTCCGGATCGTTGGCCGGACTTACTTTCGGGGAGAGCCGCAACGTACTCCCGTTTGCGATTTCGATCTTCGGACCGAATCCGGTGGTGTCGATCTCTACCGTATCCGTGATTTCGCCGGAAGTGCTTTTGTCGTCGTAGCATGACACGGCGAACAATGCCAGGGTCATGCACAATATGCAATAGGATATAATTGTTTTTTTCATGACTATAAACTAAAGGGATTAACGAGAATGGGCGGATTTTCTTTCAGTTTCAGCTCATAGGTTTTACCGCCCGATTTGACCGAAACGATATTGCCTGCGGCATTCAATACCGCAGCGTCGTCGCTGTGGCGGAGAATGTCGTCCGGATGTGCCTGGTTGTACTCGTAAATATAGGTTTCCAGCTTGTGGAACAACTGCTTCGTATACAAGTCCTGGACATTGCCGGGGTTTATCATGGGATATTTCTCGAGAATATCCGCATCGGTTCCCAGGTATCCGAACACATTGAGCACTTCCGGCCACACTTCCCGGAGGATTTTGGCCAGATTCTTACTGTAAAGTCCGTAGGAGCTGTATTTTGCGCTCAGGCGCTTTCTGGTCGCCGCTTCATTCTGCTCTCCGTATACGTTGCCGTCGTCGTCCACCCAGAGCGCCGTGTAGGACACATACCTCAAAAAGTTTCTTTGCAGCATGTATTCCGGCATCTTAATATCGTTGGACCAGGTCAGCACGGCTTCGAACGAAACGAGGGCTCCGCCCGTGACGGGCAGTTTGGTTTCCGGATCTATGTCCGTCGAGAACTGGTCGTTGCCGAGCAGCCGCAGGCCCAGCGCCAGATCGCCCTGGGCGAGTGCCTGCTTGTCGTTGTTGACCCGCACGGTCACCGTTCCCGACGTAGCTCCGGCCTTAACCATGCCGCCCAGCACGGTATATTGACCGGCGGTGGCGGTCGTCGTCTCGTCGTTCACTTCCACGGCTACCGGACGGTCATAGTCGGCGGTGGGACCGATGATGTTGAGTTTTATTTCAACATCGGCGTATTCGGCCTCGGGGGTGTCGATAAAAGAGTGCGACAGGTTGTTCGACGGGAAATACACGGCGGAATCTTTTACCGCAAACGTCGAGAGATCATCCTGGGAACAGCCTCCCGACAGGATCGAGGCTCCCGCTATCAATGCCAGCGATGCTATTTTCAATCTATTCATGTTCTTGGTTTTTCATTAATGATTATTCGCTACTGAACCCGGCCGCCGATCTCCAGTTCGTCTTTTGGATAGGGCAGCAGATAACGAGTGGATGTGAATGTGTTGTTTTCGTTGTCGTTTCCGTATATGTTAATCGGATTTTCAAGGTTGTAGCGTTTGAAGAAGTAGAACAACTGTCCCTCGCCGATGAATTCACGCATATACTCTTTGGTCAGCTCGTCGAAAACCTCCATCCAGAATTCGTTTTCGATCTGGTCTTTGGTCAGGGGTTGGCTCAGGCCGCGTTTGGAACGAATGAGGTTTATGATCTCCAGCGCTTTGTCCTCGTTCGACTGCGAAAGATAATATTCCGCCATGATGTAGTACATCTCGCTGATCTTAATCAGCGGCAGCATATCGCGGAAATCGACGGCCGCCGTCGATCCGTTGTCCGTCTGGTAGAGTTTGTACCCCATGTAGTATTTGTCCTGGGTGCTGCCGCCCGCTGTGCTTTGCTTTGAGGTCTCTTTGAAATGCATGTCGAAGCGGTAATCGTCGAATCCGATATATCCGGGGACATACTCGCCCGTGTCGTAATCGTAGGAATAGGCGTTGAAGATATCGTAGGCCACCCTCGACCATTTGATTACGTTGGTCAGGGCGTTGGGCTGGTAGACGAAATCGATCATTTCGTCGTTTACGATTTTTTTGAGGTTGTAGACATTCAGCGTGAAGAGGTGTTCCTTGGAGAAGACGCGGTCGGGCGTGCCGGCTCCGTACAGATCGGATGCAGTCACCCATTTATAGGCCGTGCCTTCGAGTCCGGTCAGCTCTTCCGCGATGTCGAACGCTTTTTTCAGGCTTTCCGCGCTTCCTTCCCACATGTAAACCCGTGCCAGCGTAGCCTGGGCCGCAAAGTAATTCATGTGATATACGCGGTTATTCCAGTATCCGTCCTTGTTGGCCGCTTCCGGCGCCTCGTTCTTTCCCCGAATGGGGTCGATCTCCAGGCATTTGATGGCATTTTCCAGATCGGCGATCATCAGTTCGATCGTTTTGGGATAGGTCAGCTGCGGAGTCGTCTCCTTGGCGTATACGGTGACATAGGGAATGGTCGGATGCGTCTCCCGATCTTCCATATTCTGAAGATCGCCGTATCCGTACAGACGCATCAGGTCCAGGTGGAGAAAAGCCCGCAGGGCCAGCAGCTCGCCTTTGATCATGTTCTGGACGAACGGGCTGAGCACCTCGTCTTCGTTGGCCTCGACATATTTCAGTTCGTTGTTGATGCTGGCGATGGTTTTGTAGGTGTTGTTCCACATGCTTTCGATAAAGGGCACGGCCTGCGCATCGTTGTATTGCCCGCTCATGAGAGCTGACCGCTCATTCGAGGCGGACCGGAAATCGGTGTAGGGCTGTGCCAGCATGTCGACCACATAGCTGGTCATGTTCTTGCCATACATGGATGACGAGGACATGTTTATATAGATGCCCGTAAGCGCATCCAGAAAACCGGCTTCGGTTTTCAGCAATTCGTCGCCCCGGATCTGTGTGCTGGAACCGGTGTCGAGCCAGTTGTTGCAGGAGGTCAGGGTCATCAGCACGGATGCTGACAGTGTATATAACAGGGTTCTTGTTTTCATGAGTTATCCGTGGTTAAAATGTAGCGAGCAAAGTAAAATACAGGGTCCTGGCGAACGGATAGGAGGTACCGCGTTCCAGCCGGATCGAAGAGAAGGTAGCCACGTTGTCCATCGAACATTTCAGTTGCAGCCGTTTGAGACGCATTTTCCGGGCGACCGACTCGCTGAAATTGTAGTAGAAGTTGAGCGAGGAGATGCTGAACTCATCCCGTTTCTGCACGAAACGCGAGGTCAGACGCGTCGCAGCCGACGCCGAGCCGCCCGTTTCGAGCTGATAACTGGGCCTTTTGGTCGTATACAGCGCGTTCTGCCCGGGTGTGGTCCACCGGCCCTGGAGTACGCGCCGGTCTACGTTGACCCGGATGTTGGCATCCTCGACACGCTCCACCAGGGTATAGTTGTAATATTCGCATCCGCCTTCGTAAGTGCCGTACGCACTCAGGCCGAAGCCTTTGTATTCCACGTTGAATCCGACCGTGCCGCGGTACTTGGGGTCGGTCTGGCCGCAGTACACCATGTCTTTTTCCGACCAGTCGTAGGTCCGCTTTCCGTCCCGGTTGATGAAGACCTCGCGGCCGGTCATCGGGTCGATACCCTGCGAAGGAACGGCCCAGATCGCATTCAGCGGCATTCCTTCGATGTATTTCCGCACGGGAGCCGTATTGTTGTACTCTGCCGCGAGTTTGTCCTGCAATTCATTGAAGGCCCGCATGCTTTCCGAGAGCTTGGTGATTTCGTTCTTGTTGGTCGTGATGGCTCCGCTGATATTGAGGAATCCGTCCTTGCTCTGCCAGGGCGTGTATCCGAGCGAGATTTCCCAACCCCGGTTCATCACTTCGCCCAGGTTGTCGTCCACGGTATTGAAACCGGTCGACGGTACGATCGAGATGTTCGACACCAGGTTCTTCGTCTGATTATAGTAGTAGTTGGCGTTGATGCTGATTCGCTTGTACATCATGTCGAATCCGATGTTGTACTGGTCTTTGACCTGCCATTTCAGGTTCGGATTCTCCATGTTCTGAAGAATGGCTCCCGTAAAACCGTTGTATTGTCCGGAAGTCAGGTAATTGTACAGGGCATACGAGTTGTTGGACGCGAAATTGGAATTACCGTCGCGTCCGTACGATGCGCGCAGACGCAGGCTGGTGAGGTCCCGGACGTTTCGGAGGAATTTCTCGTTGTGCAGGTTCCATGACGCTCCCACGCTCCAGAACGAACCCCATCTGTTGTTGCTTCCGAACGACGAGGCGCCGGAGTAGTTGATGGTTCCCTCGATGACATAACGGTTGTCATACGTGTAGGAGAAGTTGCCCATGAACTGCACCTGCCGCCTGATGACATCATAGCTCTGCGGGGTCGTTCCTTCGGCATACTGGCGGGCGTAACTGATGTTGTTCATCTTGTCGCTCGGGAAACCCTCGGCTTTGAAAGTGCTTTCGGTGAATTTGTTTTCACTGAGCAGCATGTTGAAAGCCGCGTTGATCGAATGTTTCTTTGCGATATCCTTGCTGTATTGCAGGATGAAGTTTCCGTCGAGCGTCGCCTGTTTTCCGTAAATCATGGTGTAGGAACCCTTGCGGACGATCTCTTCCGGGGTGGTCATCGTCACGAATTTGGAGTGGTTGGACGGATAAAACGCCTCGTCCTCGAGCCGTTGTCCGGAAATACCGATTCGTGCGACGGCCCGCAGCCCGTCGATGGGAAGGACCTCGACATAAAAATTGTTGGAGTAGTTGAGGTTGTTCGTGTGCAGCCGGGTGGACAGCGTGGCGTCGTACAGCGGGTTGCCGACCAGGCCGTTCAGGCTGTTTGTTTCGGAGAGGACCTGCACGAGCCGGCCTTCGGAATCGTACGGCGACCAATAGGGGTTCAGGGTGGCGTATTGGGAGAACGTGCCGTAAGGGGACTCCTTGCTGTTGACGTTCCAGACGCTCATGATATTCTGGAACTTAATCTTCTTGTAACGGTATTCGAGCTTCACGTCTCCCGAAAGGGTTTCGCGTCCCGAGTCCTTCATGACGCCGTTGATGTTTTTGTAGGCGAATGTGGCCGCGGCCCGCAGCGCGTTTTCGCCCATCTCGACGTTTACGCTGTGGCTGTGTCCTACGCCCGTGCGCAGCGGTTTGGAGAGCCAGTAGGTGCTGTTTCCGGCTTTGGCCCACTCCAGACGGCTGTTGTACAATTGCTGGTATTCGATCAGGGACCCCGGTGTATTGGTGTTGTCGTAGAATCCTTCGGCTTTTTCGATTTGCAGTTTTTCGAGCGCGTTGCAAAGGTCGTAACTGCTCAGGTCGGGCATTTCCAGCGTCAGCTTGCCCTCGTACGTGATGCGTGTCTCGTTGGCCAGCAGCGGCTTGGTTTCGATCACGACGACGCCGTTTGCGGCTTTGGCGCCGTAGATGGCTTTGGCGGCGGCGTCTTTGAGGATCGTCACGCTGGCGATACGGTTCATATCCATATCGAAGATGCGCTGTACGGTGGTTTCGAAACCGTCCAGGATGAACAGCGGCGTATTGGGGTTGCCGATGTAGTTGCCTTTCAGGTCCATTCCTGCGGCGCCTCCGCTGGTCGGGAACGTCGAGGTTCCCCGCAGCTGCATATCCGGGAGTGCATTGGGGTTCGATCCGGCCGTGAGGTTGGTCATGATGTTCAGCGAGGGGTCGATGCTTTTCAGACTTTGAAAAACATTCATGCCGCTGATCTTCTTCAGCGCCTCTCCGGTAATGGTGGTGGCGGCTCCGGTATAGCTTTCGGCTTTACGGGAGAAGATACCGGTCACGACGACTTCGTCGACGGATGCGGCTTCTTCCTGCATCCGGACGAGTTGGGCGTCACGCGCATGCAGCGTGACCGTTTTGTATCCGATAAATGAGAAACGGAGGGAATCGCGCCCTCGGGGAACCAGGAGACGATAATCACCTTTCTGACCGGTGGTGGTTCCATTGGTGGTTCCGGGAACCGTTACGCTGACCCCGGTGAACGGGGCGCCGCTTTGATCCAGGACAACGCCTTGAACGGCGTAGGATTTAGCATTCTGGGCTGAAACGAAGTTTGCCGTGAACAGGCAGGTCAGGAAGGATACTATTAATAATAGTGAATTTTCCCCCCCCCCTCCGAATTGGCCTTAAAGGAACGACCGTGGAGGTGTTGTTGTAAAATTTCTTCATCGAGTCTGAATTAAGTTAATTACGGTGTTTATCAACGCATATTTGAGCAATATACATTGATTTTCTCGTCGCAATTTAAGGAAAAATGACTGAAATAAAAAAAGATGTCGGGCTTCGGAAAGCGTCCGTTAAAGTTGGCGTTGTGATGCTTTTTCATTTTTCCCTGCAGACAGATTTCTTATTGTAATTAGAATGGGGTGTAATGTGAAAAATCGAAAGGATATTGTCTTTTATGCTTAAATTGCAAATAATAAAAAAAGCCTGCATCATTTTGAGATGCAGGCTTTTTCGTTGCGGTCCGGTTTTTATGCCTTTACCGGCTCTTTTTCGGCCATCACGCAGCGCGTCGTGCCGAAAAGATTGAGGTTGAGGTGCCCGGCGATGAACGCCAGCGCCTTCTGGGCCTTCACCGAGTTGCCGGCCCCGTCGAGCGGGGGAGCGAACGCCGCCACGCCCATCACACCCGGTACGACGCCCATGATGCCGCCCCCGACACCCGTCTTGGCCGGAAGTCCCGTTGTGAAGAGCCAGTCGCCCGTGTGCTCGTAGAATCCCACGGTCGCCATCATCGAGGCGATCTTGGGAGTGAGCTCGGGTTTGAACACCTCTTTCCCGGTCACGGGGTTCACGCCGTCGTTGGCGATCGTCGCGGCCATCGTCGCCAGTTGCGTGGCCGTCACGCCGATCGAACACTGGCGCGTGTAGATGTCCAGCGCCATGTCGGGATCGTCGTAGATGCGGTTGTAATTCTTCAGCAGCCATGCGATCGACTTGTTGTTGAAGTTGGTCGCGGTTTCCGACTTGTAGAGTTCGTCGATCACCTCCACGTCCGATCCGGCCAGGTCGGCGATGAACGAGATGATGGCTTTCCACTTGCCGTCGCTGTCGCCCACGGGTTTGACCATAGAGCAGGCCGAAATGGCTCCGGCGTTCACGAGCGGCGTCGAGGGGTGGTCGTTTTCCAGCAGGATGGCCATGATCGAGTTGAAGGGCAGTCCCGTTGCATCGGCGCCGATCTTGTCGAGGACCTCCTGTCCGCTGTACTGGTTCATGGCGAGGATCGCCGTCGGGACTTTCGACACCGACTCGATGCCGAATTTGTAGTCCACGTCGCCCACAGCCACCACGTCGCCGTCGGGCAGGCAGGCCGCGATGCCGAAGAGGTTCGACGGCACGTTGGCCAGGTAGGGGATATAGTCGGCGTTTTTGCCGCCGGTTTCGTTTTTGCATCGGTCATAGGCCATCCGTAGGGCATCCTGAACCGCTTTTTTGTCGATTTTCTGAATCATGGCGTTACTTGTTTGTTGATTGGCTGTTACTTGCGGCGGATTGGTCCTGCGCCGGGGCGGCAGCTGTGGGGGCTGCGACCTTGGCCTGCGTCTCCCAGTGGAAGGGCGCGAATTCGGCGGCGGCCTGCGGGTCTCTCCACGACGGCTTGCGCAGGGCGTAGATTACGAACGGGGCGCCTACGACGACCACGCAGCCGATGACGAGCACCGAGAACCAGACGGTGTTGCTGCCCGTTGCGATCTGGCTGGGCGGTACGAAGCTCAGGACGAAGGCCAGCAATGCGCCGCAGAAGCCGAGGCATCCGAGGAACCACATCAGTCCGTTCTTCTTGCCCAGACGGAACGGACGCGGCGTGTTCTTCATCTTGTAACGCAGGACGATGGCGGCCGAGAACATCAGCATATACATAATAAGGTAGAGCAGCACGGTGAGCTGCGAGAGAATCTGGTAGAACGACTGCACCGAGGGCATTACGACGAACAGCAGCGCCAGCAGCGTCACGACGCATCCCTGGATCAGCAGGATGTTCTTCTGCACGCCGTTCTTGTTGGTCTTCTGGAAGAACGGGGGC
>OIWQ01003002.1_pt1 | contig 15983 bp, 10 predicted proteins | sample 1587571 | NCBI WGS metagenome assembly OIWQ01 (sample SAMEA3888910, study PRJEB22519) | human gut metagenome | biome: human gut; feature: human-associated habitat; material: faeces | place: Denmark | collected 2010 | reverse complement strand
CGCCAGATTTTCCTCGATCTGCATAGTGGGTGCGGTGCCCATCATGGGGTCCTGGAACACCCGCCCCAAAAATGCCGCCCGCTTGTGCTCCGGCAGCTTGGTAACGTCCTGCCCGTCAATGGTGATGGTGCCGGAATCCACCTGGAACACGCCAGCGATGGCGTTCAGCATGGTGGACTTGCCTGCACCGTTGCCGCCGATAACGGTGACAAAATCCCCGTCATTCAGTGTCAGGTTCAGATGGTTCAAAGCTACCTTAGCGTTGATGGTATTGGGATTAAACGTCTTGCAGATATCCTTCAACTCAAGCATGGACGGAACCTCCCTTCTTGGTGTGGATGTGGCCCTTCCAGTAGGGGATCGCCAGGAACACGGCCACGATCAGGGCGGACACCAGCTTCAGATCGTTGGTGTTCAGACCCAACTGCAAAACGATTTGCAGAACGATGTAGTAGATGACGGCACCGATGGAGACCGCCAGCAGCTTCAAAGCGAAGTTGATGAATACCTTGCCGAAGGCCACTTCGCCGATGATGACGGCGGCCAGACCAATGACGATAGCGCCCCGGCCCATGTTGATGTCGGAGGAACCCTGGAACTGGGCCAGCAGACCGCCGGACAGGGCTACCAGACCGTTGGACACCATGAGTCCCAGCACCACGTTGGCGTTGGTATTGATGCCCTGAGCCCGGGCCATGTTGGGGTTTGCGCCGGTGGCACGGAGGGAGCAGCCCTTTTCCGTGCCGAAAAACCAGTACAAAACGGCAATGAGCACCACCGTGAATACCACCAGCAGAGGCAGGGGGTTATCCAGACTCACCGAACGCACATACCGCTGGGATACCAGCAGATCATACTTATCCACGCCTACTGCCTGATTGGCCTTGCTGCCCATGATCCGCAGGTTGATGGAGTAGAGGGACAACTGGGTCAGAATACCGGCCAGAATGGCGGGGATGCCGCATTTCGTGTGGAACAGGCCGGTGACAAAGCCGGCCAGCATACCTGCCAGAAAGGCGCACAGCAACGCGGCCCAAGCGTTCAGACCTGCCCGGATCAGCATGACGGCCACGGCACCGCCGGTGGCCAGAGATCCGTCCACCGTCAGATCAGCTACATCCAGAATACGGAAGGTGATGTAGACGCCGATGGCCATCAGGCCCCAGATCAGGCCCTGGGCCACAGCGCCCGGCAGCGCATTGAGAAGGGAGGCTAGAAAACTCATACCGTTTCTCCTTGTTCACAGCGGGAGGAGGGGATTGCCCCCTCCCGCCAGATTTTCGTTATAGGATCGCGTTTGTTTTGGATCAGCCCTCAATGGCCTCATAGCCGTCCAGAGGCTGGATGCCCAGCTCCTCGCAGATGGTGGGGTTGTACTTGGGGGTGGCGTCGGTGTATTCGATGGGCATGGTGGAGATATCCGCCTCGCCGGTGAGGATCTTGGCAGCCATCTTGCCGGTGGTCACGCCCAGATCATAGTAGCTGATGGACAGGGTCGCCACGCCGCAGCCGGAGCAGATACCCTCCTCGCCGCAGATAGCGGGAACACCGGCGGGCACCAGGATGTTGGCGATGGCCTCGGTGTTGGAGGCGGCGGTGTTATCGGTGGGGAGATAGACCACATCCGCGTAGTCAGCGGCAGACTGGGTCACGGACGCCACGTCATTGGAGTCGGTGAAGGCAAATTCCTTGGTCTCAATGCCCTTGTTGGCCAGGCAGGTCGCCACTTCCTGGATCTGGTAGCTGGAGTTGGGCTCGGCGGAGCAGAACAGCAGGGCCACCTTCTTGGCCTCGGGGAACCACTCGGTGATCATGTCGGCCTGCTTGCTCAGGTCGGCCAGGTCGGAGGTGCCGGAGATGTTGCCGCCTACGGTGCCGTCGAAATCGTCAAGATCCAGGGCCACGCCGTAAGCGGTGATGGAGGTGCCCAGAATGGGAATGTCGGCAGTCGCGGAAGCGGCGGCGGTCAGGGCGGCGGTGGCGTTGGCCATGATCAGGTCCACGCCCTCGGAAACAAAGCCGTTGACGATCGTGCCGCAGTTGTTGGCCTCGCCGGAGGCGTTCTTGTTTTCAAACTCCACCTGGCCGGGGAGGGCTTCATTCAGAGCGTCGATAAAACCCTGGGTTGCAGCGTCCAGCGCAGGGTGCTGCACCAGCTGGCAGATGCCGACCGTATAGGTGGCGCCCTCGGCGGAGGAATTGTCAGAGCTGGCAGAGGAATTGTCAGAGCCGGTGGAGGGTGTCTCCGTCTTGGAGCCGCCGCAGGAGGCAAGGGACAGCGTCATGGCCGTAGCCAGAACAAGAGCGAGCAATTTCTTTTTCATAGTGATCTTCTCCTTTTGTCCGTATCCGGACGAATTCACAAAGTTGGATGCCTTCCAAAAAACAAGGGGGGCTCTGTCCGTGGAACAGAGCCCCCTCGCGTTTAACGAGTGCAAGCCTTATGCCCGGCAGAATGCCTGTTCCGTTTCTGCATTATGAAAGAAGCCCGCAAAATAGCGTGCGTAGCGGTAAATATAGGTAAACATTCCGAAACGCATTGTGCACTCCTTTCTGCCGCACTGAGCTTTGTGATGTTATTACCATACAGCTTTAAACGACTAAAGTCAACTGTGATTTTCCACAAAATACGGTGAGATTAAATCCGAACTGACGAGCCGCTTTGACAATTTCGTGAAATTCTGCTACACTGCTCATCACAGAGGGCCGGTTACACCTGATATGCTGCGGCTCTCAGAAAAAGAGGATCTGTTATGAACCATTTCAAAAAAATCGCCGGTGTGCTGGAGGCCCACGGCCTGGACGCCGTGCTGCTGACCTGCGAGGCCAACCGCTTTTACGCCTCCGGCTTTCACTCCTCCGGGACGGACGGTGTGGCCATCGTCACTCGAAACCGCAGCTATTATTTCACCGACAGCCGGTATACGGAAGCTGCTGCGCGCTATGTACAGGGTGCGGAGATCCGGCAAACGGACCGGGAACATCCCTACTCCGCCCTCATCAACGAGGTCACCGAGAAGGAACACATCACCCGCATGGGGTATGAGGATGAATATATGACGGCGGCGGATTTTCACCGCTTTTCGGAGAAGCTCCACTGCGAGCTGGTCCCCGCCACGGAGCTTTTGTGGACGCTGCGGGCCGTCAAGGATCAGGCGGAGCTGGATTGTATGATCCAGGCTCAGCGGATCGCGGAAAAAGCGCTGGCGGACATTCTCGGCGAGATCCGTCCCGGCGTTACGGAAAAGGAAATTGCCGCACTGCTGCTCTATAAAATGCTGCACTACGGCGCGGAGGACAAGTCCTTTGATCCCATCGTGGTCTCCGGCCCCAACGGCAGCCTGCCCCACGGTGTTCCCAGTGAGAAGCCCATTCAGGCCGGGGAGTTCGTCACCATGGACTTCGGCTGCAAATTCGGCGGCTATTGCTCGGATATGACCCGCACAGTGGCCGTTGGTCATGTGACGGAGGAGATGGAGACTGTTTACAACACGGTCCTCAAGGCCCAGCTGGCCGGAATCGCCGCGGCAAAGGCCGACGTCACCGGCGCAGCGGTGGACGGCACCGCCCGACAGGTCATCGCGGACGCCGGATACGGTCCCTATTTCGGCCATAGCTTTGGCCACAGTGTCGGTGTGGAAATCCATGAAAATCCCAATGCTACGCCGTCCAACAGCAAGCCGCTGCCTGCCGGCGCTGTCATCAGCGCGGAGCCGGGGATCTATCTGCCGGGGAAGCTGGGCGTTCGCATTGAGGATGTGATCGTCATCACAGAACAGGGCTGTCAGGACATTACGCTGGCACCCAAGGAGCTTCTGATCCTGTAAATGGTCCGGAACTATACAAAATGGGTTGTGAGACTGTACTTTCGCACGGTCCATTTGGTGAAAGGCACTGTTGACAATTTCACGCCGGACTCTCATAATCATGAGAGAAACAGAATTTAGAAACGATCCGAAAGGAGCTGTGGAATGGACAAAGTTTACATTACCGGCCATCGCAACCCGGATACCGACTCCATCGTATCCGCCATGGCCTACGCCGCACTGAAAAATGCTCTGGGGCAGCGGCAGTACTGCGCCGCCCGTCTGGGCCAGATCAGCGATGAGACGAAAGCCGTCCTGGACAAATTCGGTGCTCAGCCGCCGGAGCTGATCAACAACGTTCGGACGCAGGTCCGGGACCTGGACTTCGATACGCCGCCCACCCTGTCTCCCGCCGCTACCATCAGCCGGGCCTGGCAGATGATGCAGGCGGACCGGATCTCCGTACTGCCTGTGGCCAATGAGGACGGTACGCTTTACGGTATGCTTTCCGCCGGTGACGTGGCCAGCTACGATATGCTGGCTGTCCGCAATTCCACGGTCAAGAACGTGCCGGTCTATAACCTGCTCTCCGTTTTGGAGGGAAAGGTCCTCAACGAGGGCGGCCAGATCCGGGATGAGATCTCCGGCGAGGTCACCATCGCCCTGCCTGCGGGACGGGAAAACCTGCTGTTTTCCTCTCCGGACAGCATCGTGGTCTGCGGCGATCAGCCGGACATGATCAAGCGGGCACTGGAGCTGCGGGTCACCTGCGTCATCGTCTGTCAGGCGGAGGTCAGCCGGGAGCTGCTGGAGCTGGACACCGATACCTGCATCATCTCCACGCCTTATGACGCGTACCGGGCAGTCCACCTGATCTGCCACTCTCTGCCTATCGAGCGCATCTGCAAGAGCCACGATCTGGTTTCCTTCCATCTGGACGATTATATCGATGACGTGCGCAATACCGTGCTGGAAAGCCGATTCCGGGCTTACCCCATTCTGGATGAAAATGAGCACGTGGTGGGAACCCTGTCCCGATTCCATCTGCTGCGTCCCCGGCGCAAGCGGGTAATTCTGGTGGACCACAACGAAAAGGCCCAGTCTGTGCCCGGCCTGGATCAGGCGGACATCCTGGAGATCGTGGACCACCACCGTCTGGCGGATATTGAGACCAACAATCCTATTTATGTCCGGAATGAGCCGGTGGGCAGTTCTACCACCATCGTTGCGGATATGTATCAGGAAAAGGGTCTGATGCCCTCTGCCAAAATGGCGGGCCTCATGGCTGCCGCCATCGTGTCGGATACGGTCATGTTCAAGTCTCCCACCTGCACCCAGCGGGATATCGACATTGCCAACCGGATGTCCCGTATTGCCAATGTCTCTCTGGAAGAGCTGGGGCAGACCATTTTCTCCGCCGCTACCGGTGAGGACAAGAGCGCTGAGTCCATTATCCGCACCGACTACAAGGAATTTCACATTGGCGGTCACAATCTGGCGGTGAGCCAGATCACCTGTCTGGATTCCGATCGTCTTATGGCCCGGAAAGAGGAATTCCTCGCCACGATGGAGACCATCCGTAAGAAGAACGGTCTGGACATTGTGCTGCTGATGATCACGAACGTATTGGTGGAAGGCTCCTATCTGCTGTATTCCGGAGATACGGAGACCATCCGGCAGGCATTCAATATCACCGGCGAGGAAAAGAACTGCGTGTTCCTGTCCAAGATCATGAGCAGGAAAAAGCAAATTATCCCGTCCCTCTCCGCCCTGTGGGGCTGAGAAACGCCGAATACAGACAAAACACCTCTACGTGGATTTTCTACGCGGAGGTGTTTTTGCGCGCTAAACTGCCGAAATAGCGAGAAATAGCAAAAAGGCCTCCGGCGTGTCTTGTAAGACACGCTGGGGGGAGTCTTTCGATAAAATGGTAGATTTTCCGCGATAGTAAGGTAGGGCAGCCGTTAGCGGCTGTGCCGCTTTACGGATGCCGCATACCCCTTGCGGGTGAAGAGTGTGCGCGGGAAACCCAAGAAGGGTGTCCTGCGCTATTTAAATTAAATATTTTCAGAACTTTACAAAAGCTCTGAAAATATTGGCAGCAGGGCGAAAAGACCTTTTCGCCCTACTGTTTCCGGCATGTCTTGCAGGACACGCCGGGGCAAGGTCTGTCTTATCAGACTTACTTCATCAATCCGCACACCAGATCCGTGTAGCCGGAGGGATCGTCCAGCGGCAGTCCCGCGATCAGCAGCGCCTGATCGTACAGCAGCTTGGCGTAGGTTTTGGCCTTTTCCGGGTCGGCGGTCACGGCGTTCTCCAGAGCGGTGAAGGCCGGGTGCTCCGTGTTCAGCTCCAGAATCCGCTGGGCCTTGATGCTGCTGTCAGGCTGCATGAGCTGGAAATACTTCTCCATCTCAAAGCTCAGGCCCTCGCCGGCGGTGAGACATACAGGGTGCGATTTCAGCCGTGTGGAGGGTTTCACCTCTGCCACCGCGTCACCAAGCGTCTCCTTCACGAAGGCAAACACATCCTTATGGGTGTCGGCCTCCTCCTTAGCCTTTTCCTGAGCGGACTCGTCGGATGCACCGTCCATGGCGGAGCGGAACTCCTTGTCCTTGTAGCTCCGCAGGGTCTGGGCCACGAACTCGTCCACTTCCTCTCTGAAGTAGAGGATCTCCACCCCCTGATCCTTCAAAGCCTCCAGCTGAGGCAGCTTGTCGATTTTATCCACGGTGTCACCGGCGGCATAATAGATGACCTTCTGATCCTCCTTCATCCGGGAGACGTACTCATCCAGCGTCACCAGCTTCTTCTCCGTGGAGGACCAGAACAGCAGCAAATCCTGCAGCAGGTCCTTGTGGATGCCGTACTCGCTGACCACGCCGTATTTCAACTGGCGGCCGAAGTTCTTCCAGAAGGTTTCATAAGCCTCACGCTCGTCCTTGAGCATCTTGGCCAGTTCGCTCTTGATCTTCTTTTCCAGATTTCCGGCGATGACCTTCAGCTGGCGGTCATGCTGCAAAAGCTCCCGGGAGATGTTCAGGCTCAGATCCGGGGAATCCACCACGCCCCGGACAAACCGGAAGTGCTCCGGCAGCAGATCCGGACACTTGTCCATAATGAGAACGCCGCTGGAATAGAGCTGCAGACCCTTTTCGTATTCCTTGGTGTAGAAGTCGAAGGGAGTGGTGCCGGGGATGAACAGCAAGGCCTTGTAGGTCACGGCACCCTCGGCGGACACGGTGATGACCCGCTGGGGGTCCGCGAAATCGTGGAACTTCTCCCGATAGAACTCGTTATATTCCTCCGGCTTCACGTCGGCCTTTTTCCGCTGCCAGATGGGGACCATGGAGTTCAGGGTCTCCATCTCCACATAGGGTACCTCGTCCGGCTTGTCGGACATGCAGGAGGCCACCTTTTTCGTTTTCGTGACCGCCATGCGGATGGGGAAGCGGATGTAGTCGGAATACTTTTTGATCAGCTCCCGGAGCTTCCATTCTTCCAAAAACTCGCTGTAATGTTCGTCCTCTGTATCATCCTTCAGGTGCATGATGACCTCAGTGCCCGCATCGGACTTATCACATTCCGTGACGGTGTAGCCGTCGGCCCCTGAGGACTGCCACTGATAGGCGGTGTCACTGCCGAATTTCCGGGTGCGGACCGTCACCTGATCGCAGACCATGAAGGCGGAGTAGAAGCCCACGCCGAACTGACCGATCACGTCAGTGTCCTTGGTGTCATCTCCCACCTCCTGCTTGAACTTGTAGGAACCGGAGGAGGCGATGACGCCCAGATTGTTCTCCAGATCCTCCTTGTCCATACCGATGCCGTTATCCGTAACGGTGATGGTCCGGGCGTCCTTGTTGACAGACAGGTCGATCTTGAAGTCCTTCCGGGTCAGCTTCACGCTGTCATCCGTCAGAGCCTGATAGCACAGCTTGTCGCAGGCGTCGCTGGCGTTGGAGATGATCTCCCGCAGGAAGATCTCCTTGTGGGTGTAGATGGAGTTGATCATCAGGTCCAGCAGCCGTTTGGACTCCGCTTTGAATTGTTTCTTTGCCATAAACCAAACACTTCCTTTGTGTATTTTCATATCGTATGTCATTTTAACACGGAATGACTTGGAAAGAAATTACTTTTTTGTAAACTCCGCTGCTAAACCGTTGCCTTTCTCTGACCTATCCGCTAAAATATGTAAGGTAAAAACAGTTACGGTTCCGCGGGAGCCGACGGAAAGAGGCAGCAGGCGTATGTTCTATAAATTCAGATGCGCGGTGGCGCGGTTCATGTACGGTCGGAACGGCATGGATCAGATGAATCAGGCGCTCCTTCGGGGCTACCTGGTGATTCTGGTGGCCCAGTTGATTTTCAGCCTTCTGCGGCTATGGATCCCCGCCCGAATCTGCGAATCCCTCCTTTGGGTGCTGATGGTGTTTATTCTGTTCCGAATGTTCTCCAAAAACCTGACCAAGCGCCGGGCGGAGAACCAGAAGTTTATGGGCTGGATCTGGAAGGCCCGGAACAACGCCGCCGGGGCCAAGGCCCGCCGGGCGGATAAGGAGCACAAGTACTTCACCTGCAGGTGCGGCGCCATCTGCCGGGTGCCGGTTGGGAAGGGGAAGATCGTCATCACCTGTCCCAAATGCGGAGCGAAGATCGAAGCGAAAAGCTGATACAAAAGAGCGGTTTCGGAAGTTCCGGAACCGCTTTTTCCATATATTCGCGGTGGGTCTAACCCACGTCCGCGTATTTCAGCTTGTAATAGCTCCAGCAGCGCCACTTGCGGACGGCGTCTTTTAATTCCATGGACGCTTCATCCGTCTGCTCGTTCAAAATTCGCTGCGGCAGCACGGAGCCGTCCGCCAGGATATAGGTTTTCTTCTGCACCACCGGCGCGATCCGCCGGAGGGAGGAGAGAAAGTCGAACCACGGACTTTCCCCGGCGCGGCCGGTGAGGTCCAGCAGGACGCTGCCTAAAAAGGAAGCAGAGAGAACGCCGTCCTCCGGCAAATTCAGCGCGGCCACGGCCTCGCTCCAGTTCAGCGTGTCCGCGGCGGCGTCATTAGCCCAGAGCACATAGGGGGTCTTGTAAGAGCAGAGAATGTCCTCCCGCTCGTTTTCCGGAATGGACACCTCAGATCCCAGCTCCGCATAGCCCTTCTGGTTGTCCCCCAGATAGGGGAGGTGGTCGCCGTAGAACACCAGCACCACAGGCTCCTCCCGCTCTGAGAAGTAAGCCGTCAGCCGGCCCAGCATGGCGTCGGCGTCCCGGACGCCTTCGGTGTAGACCTCCAGCATGGAGCGGGTCTCCGGGGAGATATCCGCCGTGGTGGAGACCGGGGGGAACACATAGCCCTCGCCGTACTTGTCGGCGGTGTAGCTCATGTGGTTCTGGATGGTGGTGGTGTAGTTGAACAGGGGGCGGCCCTCGCTGACCGCCGTTTCAAATTCTTCCTCGATCAGACCAGCCATGTAGTCATCCGTGACCCAGCGGCCCTTGTATTCTAAATCTTTCATGTCCTTGGCAAATACCTCGTGCTCCGCACCCAGCCAGCGGTAGACGTTCTCGCGGTTATAGAACCAGGCGTCGCCGGGATGGTAGAAGGAGGTGCGGTAGCCGTCCGCCCCGAACACCCGGAACAAGCTGTCCAGATTCCGGTTTACCACCCGCATGGCGGAGGTGGCGGTGACGGACAGTGCATTGGTCTGCATTCCCGTCAGCACGTCGAACTCCGTATTGGCGGTGCCTCCGGCGAAGCCGGGGACCACGATGTGACCGGAAAGGGTGTGGGGGGCCTTCTGCAAAGCGTGGAGGTTGGGCAGGGGATCGGTTTCCTCCGTCCAGTTGAACATAGGCTGGTCGGTGAGATCGGAAAACGCCTCATTCATCACGAGGATTACGCTGACGTCCTTGCCGAGCCCCGTCTGCCCGCCGGTCTCCCAACCGGCAGCCTCGGATTTGGAAAAGCCCTCCGGCTTGTCCACCGGATAGGTGGTGAACTGGTGGCAGAAACAGTAGGGGAAACCAAGCTCGTTGAACACCGAGGGGACATAGTAGGCGTTGCTGACCCGGAAAGAATTGTAGAGGGTATTGCTGGCGTACACCGTGAAGATCAGCGCAGTCAGAACGCCGAAGCTGAGGACCGCGCCCAAGATCCGCTCCGGCCAGCAGCGGCCGGGGAACACGGCCACGGCGTCCCGTTTTGTCAGCTTGGCCTTTAGTACGGCGAAGGACACCGGGCGGCTGGGGAACAGGACCCCAAGGCCGATGAGCAGCGCGGTGATCAGCACCACCACGGCGATGGCCTTCACCGGATAGCGGATGTCATAGGACTGGATGGCGCTGCCCACCTCCCGCAGAAGGGAGAAGTCCCGGGGGAACACCGGCTCATCCCGGACCTCGATTTTGACCCGGTTGGCAAGGGACAGTGCGCAGACGAAGAAATTCACCAGTGCCCCGCTGTAAAAGACATTCCGGAACAGGAAGGCGAAGGCCAGCAGCAAAAGTCCGATGGGCAGGGCGTTCAAAACGATCAGCAGGGGCTGGGCCTTGAACCCTGCCAGCACCGTCCGCAGGGCGTTTGGCTGGCACCACAAGGCCAGTAAAGTAATACAGCCTGCCAGCAAAACGGCGGCCAGCAGACTCCCCCAGAGGGGCAGTTCTCTTTTATAGATCCGCTTTTCTTTCAAAACGTAAAGTCCTTTCATATCAGAATACCTCTATTATATGGATTTGCCTGAAATTTGCAAGTATTCCCGAAATTTTGCGAGCTTTGCGAAGCGGAAAGAAAACCGGGATTCCTCAAAAAACTTGCGGAATTACAATACAAAATGTCGATTTGAAAACAAAAAATACGAATCGTATTGAAAATGAGGGCGATTTACCGCGCAATCAAGACCACAGTGGATACCGGAACAACAAAACCGACTCAGCAATTTTGAGCGGCACTAACGGCATTGAAATAACAGTCGATTTGCCAACGACTTGCACGGTGACAAATATAAGAAGCGCATGCAAGAAGAAAAGCACGTTTCCTCGTCAAAAGGAAACGTGCTTTTTGAATATCAGTAGATCAGAAGGTCACGACCTCGTTGGCGGGCTTTTCGCAGGGCTTGATGGAGATGATGTGCATTACCGGGCCCTTGCCCTTGTAGGCAGAGTGATTTTCCAAAGCCATACGGGCTTCGACTTCCACCCAGTCCCGGTTCTTGTACTTATTCAGATTCACGCCCTTGGCCACCAGACCCAAGAACTGCACGTCATTTTCACAGCAGACCATGGCGAACCGTCCGGGGCAGTGGGTACCGGGATACTTCTTGGAGTGGCACATGAGCAGCTTCATGTGAACGGTTTTCCCTGCCCAGCGGTCAGGGTAATCCATCACGTCCACATACCAGACACCGTAGTCATCGTCCGGAATGTTGATCACCGGCTGGTTCAGATCAAATGGACAGACCTCACCGTCGTTGTAGTCCTCGCTGTTGCCATTCAGATCTTCCAGATAGATGTCCGCCCGGCGGTTCACCATCCGCAGATTCCGCTTCCGCAGTGCGGCCTTCAGCTCATCGGTGCAGCGGTTGAACACTAGCAGGTCGGCGTTGGTGATTTTTTCCATCATGATCTGGCCCATGTTCTTGGCATAGGTCTCAAAGGTATTGGCGTCCACAAAGGTCATCACTTGATAGAGGACCCAGTTGGCGGGCAGTACCTCCCGGTACAGCCGCTCCATGGACCACATACCGTTGTACTCAATGAGGACCTGCTTGGGTTTGTACTGCTTTTCCCATTCCTTGCACTGGGAACAGGTGAGAGCGGTCTCCTCGTCCACTGTGACCACGGTCACGTTGTCCAGAGCCTTCTGCTCGTATTCCAACTCGCCCTCTTCACAGCAGATCAGGAGGGTTTTGTCCTCGCGGGCGAAGCCGTCCTCTAAAATGCCGTTGATAAAATCTGTTTTGCCGCCGTCCAAAAAACCGGCGATGAGATATACAGGAATATCAGCCATGAATTTTTTCGCTTACAGGCCGAACAGCTCTGCCAGCTTTTCCTCCTTCAGATTGGAACCGATGACGCACAGGCGGCCGGTGTAGTCGGGATGGCCCGCCCGGATCTCATGCTCCTCCGGCACATAGTCGAACTCGATCCATGCGCCGTCGGTGCCGTTCACGATGCCCTTGGCCCGGAGAATGGCGCCGTAGTCACCCGAATCCAGCGCCGTCAGAATACGGTCGATGTCCGCCTGCGTATACACCTTGGGTGTTTCCTTACCCCAGGAGGTGAACACCTCGTCGGCGTGGTGATGATGGTGATGGTCATGACAGGAGCAGTTGGGGTCATCGCACTCGCCGTGGTCATGATGATGCTCATGGTCATGCTCATGGCCGCAGCACTCGTCATGGTCATGGTCATGCTCGTGGTCATGCTCGTGCTCATGGCCATGATGGTGATGTTCATGCTCATGCTCCTCGTGCTCATGGTCATGGTGGTGGCAGGAGCAGTTGGGATCGTCGCACTCCTCGCCGTCATGATGATGGTGATGGTGCTCGTGCTCATCGGCCTCATGTTCGGCCCGCATTTTCTCCAGCAGTTCATCGGCCAGAGAGACCTTTTCGATGGCGCTGAGGATGGTCATGCCGTCCAGCGCGTGGGACTGCACCGTGCTTTCGTAAACCGGGGAAACGCCCGCATCCAGCAGCCATGTCAGCGCGCCCGCGCTCGCCGCCGCGCAGGCGCCTGCCCCCGTGAGCACAACGCCAAGCCGCATTCCTTCGTCCTCCTCCCGTTTTCCACTGGGATAATCTATGCGTTTCGCAGGCCAAACACGCAGAAAAAATCGCGCGGAGGCGGAAAGAACCCGTAGAAATTTTTTCTTGATCTTCCGTTTATGCGAGATTTATGTTATACTAAGTCAGGCTATTTTGTCGAATCTTGAAAGGAAGTCAATTCATGCGTTCCAACCGGATGAAAAACACCAGTCCGCCGCGCAGAAGGCGCAGCGCCGTCAAACGTGTCAAGCCCCAGCGCGGCACCCTGCCGCTGCTGATTGTGCTGAGCGTGTTTGTCGTGCTGATGGTTCTCTTCGCGCCGAAAATCGCGCAGACCCCGGCCGCCAACGTCTCCGGCACGGAGATCGAAGCGGAGGCCGTTTCCAGCGGCAACACGAATCTGCGCGTCACGGAGGCGATGTCCTCCAACCGCAGCGCGTTCCCGGATGAGACCGGCGCGTTTCCGGATTGGGTGGAACTCACCAACACCGGCGACAGCCCGATCAACATCAAGGGCTACGGCCTTTCCGACCGCGCGGACAAGATCACCTTCGTCTTTCCGGATATGACGCTGGCCGCGGGCGAGCATGTCATCGTCTTTGCGTCGGACAGCACACAGAACGAAGCCGGAAAGGCGCTCCACGCGAAATTCAAGCTCTCCTCCGCAGGCGACAAGCTCTTCCTCTTCGGCAGCGACGGCATCGCCTTCCAGGAGCTGGACATCCCCGCGATGGATTCCAACATGAGCTACACATGGGTCGGCGGCAGCGATTACATCATCACCGACCAATACACGCCGGGCTACGACAACACGCAGGAGGGCTACGCCGCGTTCCGCGCGAGCACGGTGCTGCAAAGCGGCGCGCTGGTCATCAACGAAATCTGCGCATCCTCCATCACCACGCTCAAGGACGAGGACGGCGATTACCCCGACTGGATCGAGATCCGCAACACGACCAATCAGGCGATCGACCTTTCCAACTACGCGCTCAGCGACAGCACGGATAAGCTCGTCAAGTGGCGCTTCCCGCAGGGCTGCGTGATCGAGCCGAACGGCTATTTCGTCGTCTTCGCCTCGAAAAAAGACCGCGCCGCGGCGGAGGGGAGCTGGCCGCACGCCAGCTTCAAGCTGCGCTCCAACGGCGAAACCGTCATCCTGTCGGATATTCAGGGTCGAATGATCGACATGGTCACTTACGACCTGCTCTCGGCGGATACCTCCTGGGGGCGCGACGAGGAAGGCGACGGCAGCTTCAAGCTCTTTACCAGCCCCACGCCGGGGCTGCCCAACACGCGCGCCGGCATGACGGCGATGGACACGCGCATGTGTCTGGCCAACACCTCCGGGCTTTACATCACCGAGGTGATGACCGGCAACAAAAGCACGCACGGACCGAACGTCAACTACTACTACGACTACATCGAAATCTACAACATGAGCGGGCAGGCCGTAAACCTCAAGGGTTACGGCCTGTCCGATAACATTAAAAAACCCCGCAAATGGCAATTTCCTGACATCACCATCGAAAACAACAGCTATCTGGTCATCTACTGCGATACCACGCAGACGAGCAAAGACGGCGTTTATTATTTCACCAATTACAACCTGAAAAAATCGGGCGAGACGGTCTGCCTTTCCACCCCCAGCGGGCAGATTTTGGATAAGGTGGTCGTCCCCCAGCTTTACGACGATACCTCCTACGGGCGCACGCTCGGGCAGGCAGGGCTGTTCTATTATTCCTCCCCCACGCCGGGCGCGGCGAACGGACAGGGCTTTACCGGCTATGCCGAGCCGCCGACCTTCAACGTGGCGGGCGGCCTGTACGTGCGGCCGCTGACGGGCGAAAACGCGGTCACGATCAACGTTCCGGCGGGCAGCACCGTCCGCTATACGCTCGACAGCACCGACCCGAACGAATCCTCCCCGATTTACACCGAGCCGATCGAGATCGAAACCAACACGGTCATCCGCGCGCGCACCTATCGCGACGGCGTGGAGGCCTCGCAGATCATCTCCGAAACGTATTTGATTTCCGTGTATCACACAATGCCGGTCGTCTGCCTGACGACCGACCCGGATAACCTGACCAACGAGGAATACGGCGCGTTCGCCTACGGCCCGAACGTCGATACATCCAAGCCGACGCCGTGGATCAAGATCGCGACCTACGGCCAGAAGAACTGGTTCCCCGCATGGCTGGAATACACCGATGAAAACGGACAGCTGCAAATTTCGCAGGGCGTTCGTTTCCGCGTCATGGGTCAGTATTCGCTGGATATGCCGCAGAAGAGCCTGTTCATCAAGGCGGACGGCCAATTCGGCAAGAGCGAATTTGATTATGCGCTCTTCGACGACCGCCCGTTCACGACCTACAAGAGCTTCGTTCTGCGCAACGGCGGTCAGGACGGCCTGTTCACCCGCGTGATGGACGGCCTTGAAGCGCGGCTGATCGATCAAGCCGAAAGCACGCTGGCCACGCAGGCATGGAAGCCCGTCATCGTCTACATCAACGGCCAATACTGGGGTCATTACAACATGCGCGAGCGCGCGGGCGTGGACATGGTGGCGCAGCACGAGGGCTGGCTCAAATCGAAGGACATCGACCTGCTGCAATCCGACGGTCTCTCTTCCTCGCAGGTCAAGCAGGGCTCGAACGCGGATTACAAGGCGCTCTACAACAAGGTCAAGGACGCCGATTTGAACAGCAATCCCGAATTGCTGGCCGAGGTCGAAGCGAATTTTGACATCGACAACATGTTCGATTACTACATCTTCGAATCGTTCTACGGCAACACCGACCCCGGCAACATCCGCTTCTACCGCAACACGAAATCCGGCGACGGCAAGTGGCGCTATCTGGTGTTCGATATGGACTGGGGTCTGTTCAACGCCACCTACAAGAGCAAGGGCAAGGAATACGCGACCGGCTGCGTCACCTATTACATGAATGAAAACGGCGCGGGCAGCCAGAAGATCAAATCCAACCTGTTCGTGCGCAAGCTGGTTCAGGTTCCGCAATACCGCGAAAAGTTCCTGACGCGCTACGCCGAGCTGTTCAACAGCGTGCTGACGACGGAAAACATGGTCTCGCTCTTCTACGAAATGACGGCGCAGATCAAGCCGGAAATGCAGATGCATCACGAGCGCTGGGCGGCGGAAATGCCCGCGCAGGTCAGCTTTGACGTGCCGAAGAACGCGACCGGCGCTTACAACTACTGGGTTTCCCGCTGCGAGCGCGCCGTCCGCGTGATGAACCGCAGGCCGCACTTCGTCTGGCTGGATATCCAATCCTATTTCGGGCTGAGCGACGCGGAAATGGAATCCTACTTCGGCCCCTGCCCGGAGATCCCGGCGCAGTATCAGTAAACGTTCCCCAATCCCCACGCGCTAATACTAATTCGCAGTTA
>OIWQ01002988.1_pt1 | contig 16079 bp, 15 predicted proteins | sample 1587571 | NCBI WGS metagenome assembly OIWQ01 (sample SAMEA3888910, study PRJEB22519) | human gut metagenome | biome: human gut; feature: human-associated habitat; material: faeces | place: Denmark | collected 2010 | reverse complement strand
CGGCACGGTGATACTGTTCAAGCAGCTCGATACCGATATACCGGCGTCCGGACTGAAGGGCAGCCACACAGGTTGAGCCGCTGCCAGCAAACGGGTCCAGCACAATTGCGTTCGGGTGTGTGAAGCTCTCAATCAGCGGTTGCAGGCTGGTAACAGGCTTTTCCGTCGGGTGATGGCGGTTGCCCGAATATTTCCAGCCCAGCACGTCGGGTAATGGCTTCGGAGGCAGCGCCGGACGGCCTTTTGCCAGGATATAGGCGCATTCGTGACGGTACGCGACATACGCAGATTTGGATGTGTAGCTTTTGGTGAACACAAGGTGCCCTACAACGCTGAATCCGGCGCGTTTCCAGGCTGCCATAAAGCGGTCAATACGGTTCCAGCCATAGAAACTCACCATCAGCGCATCTTTTTTTAGTACGCGGTACATCTCATTACTGGCAGGTTGCAGCCAGTCATCGTTAACGTCACCGGCAATGGTGCGCCCGGAACGGTCACGAAAACCAACGAGATATGGTGGGTCGGTTAAGATGAAATCAATGGCGTTATCAGGAATCGTGGCCATAACACGCACGCAGTCACCCAGGATAAAACGGGACATAACAGCACTCCTCCTCTTACAGAGGGCACCGGGAGGGCGCCCCTGTGGCGCCCGTTCTCCGCTGCCTGTGGGCTGTTCACCGCGTCCGGTAACGGGTCAGGCCGACCGTGGAATACCGCAGCCGTCGTCTTTTTGACGGCAAGGCTATGCCGCGAAAGCGGCTTGAAGGGCGTTCATCAGAAAAGGGCGACGGGCTGGCGTACACTGTCACCGACGCCAGCCGGGAGCGGTAAAAGCGCCCGTCCCGTGCCCGGCCGGACGCGGGACACTGACCACAGGCAGCGTTCCTGCCGCGCCGCGTCAGCCGGCGCAGTAAAAAGAGGAGCCCGGCGACATCTTTTGTTATCCGCCAAACAAAACCCAAAAACAACCCACGCCAAACCCAATAAAACACCAAAACAAGACAAATAATCATTGATTGATAGTTAAAATGGGGTAAACTTGACAAATAAACCCACTTAAAACCCAAAAAACACCCAAACAAACACCAAAAAAAACACCATAAGGAGTTTTATAAATGTTGGTATTCATTGATGACGGTTCAACAAACATCAAACTACAGTGGCAGGAAAGCGACGGAACAATTAAACAGCACATTAGCCCGAACAGCTTCAAACGCGAGTGGGCAGTTTCTTTTGGTGATAAAAAGGTCTTTAACTACACACTGAACGGCGAACAGTATTCATTTGATCCAATCAGCCCGGATGCTGTAGTCACAACCAATATCGCATGGCAATACAGCGACGTTAATGTCGTTGCGGTGCATCACGCCTTACTGACCAGTGGTCTGCCGGTAAGCGAAGTGGATATTGTTTGCACACTTCCTCTGACAGAGTATTACGACAGGAATAACCAACCCAATACGGAAAATATTGAGCGTAAGAAAGCAAACTTCCGGAAAAAAATTACATTAAATGGTGGGGATACATTCACAATAAAAGATGTAAAAGTCATGCCTGAATCTATACCAGCAGGTTATGAAGCTCTACAAGAACTGGATGAGTTAGATTCTTTATTAATTATAGATCTCGGGGGCACCACATTAGATATTTCTCAGGTAATGGGGAAATTATCGGGAATCAGTAAAATATACGGAGACTCATCTCTTGGTGTATCTCTGGTCACATCTGCAGTAAAAGATGCCCTTTCTCTTGCGAGAACAAAAGGAAGTAGCTATCTTGCTGACGATATAATTATTCACAGAAAAGATAATAACTATCTGAAGCAACGAATTAATGATGAGAATAAAATATCAATAGTCACCGAAGCAATGAATGAAGCACTTCGTAAACTTGAGCAACGTGTATTAAATACACTCAATGAATTTTCTGGTTATACTCATGTTATGGTTATAGGTGGTGGCGCAGAATTAATATGCGATGCAGTAAAAAAACACACACAGATTCGTGATGAACGTTTTTTTAAAACCAATAACTCTCAATATGATTTAGTTAACGGTATGTATCTCATAGGTAATTAATGATGGACAAGCGCAGAACCATTGCCTTTAAGCTAAATCCAGATGTAAATCAAACAGATAAAATTGTTTGTGATACACTGGACAGTATCCCGCAAGGGGAACGCAGCCGCCTTAACCGGGCTGCACTGACGGCAGGTCTGGCCTTATACAGACAAGATCCCAGGGCCCCTTTCCTTTTATGTGAACTGCTGACGAAAGAAACCACATTTTCAGATATCGTGAATATATTGAGATCGCTATTTCCAAAAGAGATGGCTGATTTTAATTCTTCAACAATCACTCAACCCTCTTCACAACAGGAGCAAAAAAGTGATGAAGAGACCAAAAAAAATGCGATGAAGCTAATAAATTAATTCAATTATTATTGAGTTCCCTTTATCCACTATCAGGCTGGATAAAGGGAACTTAATCAAGTTATTTTATTGGCAATTATTACATAAAATAAATACAGTGTCGTTATTATGAAATTATTTCACGGCACTTATACCAATAATCAAACTTGGTGAGTTCGCAATGTCTGGCAATAACGTTTTTGATGGGTTGTTTGCCAGCCCAGAGCGCGACATTGCCGCCAGTCACGGAAACACCGTATTCATATACCATGTTGATGATGATAAAATAGCTAAATCCAGCGATCTTGATGCTCGTTTTCAAGAGGTTTATGCCTTCTTACATAACGAACTGGATACTGCTGACGTAGAGGAAATAGCTGATCGCGTCATGTGGGATAACAATTCAGATATCGAAGATTTCGCAGATATTCTCTCGCCACGCCTCGGCAGCGATATTAATGGAGCATACTCATGGGAATTGCAACGCCTGCGTGGTCGTGTAGCCGCTTATCTTGGATTTGATGCCATAGAAATGAACGATGAATACGGCACAAGTTACCTCATTGTGAATCCACAAATTAAAGATGAATAAAATGAATTCCCGCATTAGAGGGACCAGATATTCTCCAGTACCTCCTGTCCTGCAAGGCTATACGGTCTGTCAGCAATGAAAATTGCTGTACGCGGTTGAAGAATTTACCCGCAGCCGGGCCGTGAGGGCCGCTTACGAACGTGTATGACAGAGTTACATTTATACAATGTCCTGCAGGGAACGGACATCGGCATTTTGCGGCACTGCGCTGACCGGAAGTTGCCCTAAAATGTAAACCGCGGCCCGGTCCGGTAACGGTCATCTGCAGCCAGCATTCTTTCAGCCAGAGAAAAATCGTTTTCACCGCAGAACACGTACTGTTCCGCATACTCCACCTGCAGCGCGTTATAATGCATCACATTTTCTGCAGAAAGTGGCATAAGAAGATAGTCCGTATGCCTGTTGACATGCTCGAGCATTTCAAACGGGCGCATGTGACGCGGGATTAGATCCGGCGCTCTGGCAATAAGATGAAGGAGATGCTGCTTTTCACGAACTTTCTGTTCACGGATGGAAGGGCAATACATGGCCAGCATCAGCGTCGATGACAGGGGCAGATAGATTTGTATGCCGGGCACGGCTAGGCCGATATTACCGTACACACCGAAGTCATTGCGGTTCTCCAGTACCACCGGATTGTCTGACACATAGAACGGATGTTCTGGCCTGGTTTCCAGGAGGTACCAGTCCTTACTTAGCAGGTGTTTAATATGCGACACCTGCTGGACAAGCTGCCGCAGAAAAATGTCTCTGGTATCGCCCCCGGGCGATAAACCCAGAGTTTTTCCTGCCTGCTCCGCAGTCACGCCCATTGCCGCCAGCTTATCAGTCAGCACCGAAATCATGCCTGAGATACGTTCCAGCTCACCGAAGGTACGTGCGCGCTGCACGGCAACAAACACGGCCAGCTTGTAGCGGTCATCTTCAGTCAGCCGGCGAATGTCCTTATGCTCCAGTAGGCCGGCAATGACCGGTGCCGCGTCATGTTCGTAAATCCCCAACAACGGTTCAAGACTGAATCGTTGAGGGTGATTATCGAAGTTGTAGAACGTATTCCGGACGGTGGCGTCATCCGGCGTGGTGGCATAAGCACGCCCGGCAGCCTTATCAAAGGCGTGTAAACGCTGGCGTTTTCCCTTTACCGGCTTGCTGTGTCAACGCCACGATCTTTGACCGTCTTATATCACTGGCGCTGACAGAGTTATCCGGCATGGTGTCAATCAGTTCACCATGTTTCCATCGGAGCAGCCTACCACCGGTGATAACCAGACTTTGCCTGTAGTTTGTATACACAATCCCTGGCATTGAAACACACATATGAAGTATGACCGTGCGCTCAGGAAGTACGGCAGATTCCGTCAAAAATTACCTGTAAAGACAGACTTCAGAAAAAACAGTGCTCGCCGCAGACCGGTGACCGGGCGAAGCACGCGAACCGGCGAGGAAGCGCAATGTATCTGTAGCTACAGTGAGCAGGCACGCCCTGAAGCCCTTATAAGCGGTTGTGTATGTTGTTTTCTTGGGATGATTTATCCACATATCCAGAGGTTCGATCCAGTAAACAGATCCATGAATGATCAACAAAGGATCCATTAAAGATCCCCATACCGCTGCAAACCTTGTCACTCATGGGCCGGGACCACGATCACATAAGCTGTGGCATGTTACTGATAAACTGTAATATGCTAATGATAAGCTGTATTCAGTAATCCATATACTGAAGTAAGTTAATGATATAAACTATGGTCAGTAAGCCAGACTCAGTTGTTAAATACAGGCTGCAGGTTTTTCTTCAGACAGTTAGCGGGGCTCTGACACACGATTTGCTGTTTATTCTTTTATTGTCCACAGGCAGGAGACTTTCTGGAAAACGAAAATTCAGACATCAAAAAACTGTTCGGCGAGGTGGATAAGTCGTCCGGTGAGCTGGTGACACTGACACCAAACAATAACAACACTGTACAACCTGTGGCGCTGATGCGTCTTGGCGTCTTTGTACCGACCCTTAAGTCACTGAAGAACAGTAAAAAAAATACACTGTCACGTACTGATGCCACGGAAGAGCTGACACGTCTTTCCTTGGCCCGTGCAGAGGGATTCGATAAGGTTGAGATCACCGGCCCCCGCCTGGATATGGATAACGATTTCAAGACCTGGGTGGGGATCATTCATTCCTTTGCCCGCCATAACGTAATTGGTGACAAAGTTGAACTGCCTTTTGTCGAGTTTGCAAAACTGTGTGGTATACCTTCAAGCCAGTCATCCCGCAGGCTGCGTGAGCGCATCAGCCCTTCCCTGAAGCGCATTGCCGGTACCGTGATTTCGTTTTCCCGTACCAATGAGAAGCACACCCGGGAATATATCACCCATCTGGTACAATCAGCCTACTACGATACTGAGCGGGATATTGTGCAGTTACAGGCCGATCCCCGCCTGTTTGAACTGTATCAGTTTGACAGAAAAGTCCTTCTCCAGCTTAAGGCGATTAATGCCCTGAAGCGACGGGAGTCCGCCCAGGCACTCTACACCTTTATAGAGAGCCTACCCAGGGATCCGGCACCGATATCGCTGGCGCGGCTACGTGCACGCCTCAATCTGAAGTCTCCTGTATTTTCCCAGAACCAGACAGTCAGACGGGCAATGGAGCAATTGCGCGAGATTGGATATCTTGATTACACGGAGATCCAGCGGGGGCGGACAAAATTCTTCTGTATTCACTACCGGCGTCCCCGGTTAAAAGCGCCGAATGATGAGAGTAAGGAAAATCCGTTGAAACCTTCACCTGTGGAAAAAGTCACTCCGGAGATGGCGGAGAAGCTTGCCCTGCTTGAGAAACTGGGCATCACGCTGGATGACCTGGAAAAACTCTTCAAATCCCGCTGAACATAAACTGTAGTCAGTGAAGAGCGCTCCTTTACTGACTACAGCTTATATTAACCGGTGCAGTGAGTGGGCTGCTCACTGCAGTTTATATTCTGTTTTCTGCAGTGCTGTCTGTAGCTGAGCTGCCATCTGCCTGTCCCTTACGTAAGTGATCCCGTAACCTGATGCAGAGGCATTGCTCCCTTCATAAAACATGACTTGCTCACTACAGCTTATATAAGGAAGCGCGTATGCCGTCACCTCAGGGGAGGCAGTGTACGCAGGATCTCCGCAGCATCCCGCCCGTCACCTGTGAAAGGTACTGCCAGCTGGTAGCCTCGCTTCAGTCCCGTAAAGCGCATCTGATTTCCGCATTCGGCAGGCTCAGGAATCCATAGTATCTCACCATCCGGAATCCCTTATTCGCCACATGCCAGGAAAACCTTTCCATGAATTCATTACCACTCATCAACAGATATCTTCTAGGTTTGTCGATTGACTGTTGTAATGCACAGGCCAATTTCATCCTGGCCGCCATAATACTCAAGGCTGCTCATTGGCGCTGGGGGCTTTTTCAGATAAGAGCCGAAGTACACAGCCGCATGGGGGAGTTATCCATCACCCGGAATACGTTGACAGTAAGCGTTAATGGAGCACCGTATTGACACTTACTTACGTTTTCCATGCTCTCTTAAGTATACTCCCTGGTCCAGTGTGGGGAATGCTGGTACGATAATATCTGCTTTCTGGGATAAGGACGGTGGTGAAGGCATGCAACGTTTTTTCACCACAATAACAGGTGTCTTCCTTCTGTAATTTTTCCAATAAATATCTTATCTGACTAATTTTACTATTTAATAAAATTATAATAAATCAGCAAAATGTCATGTAAGGTAACATCTTCATGATTAATAATTTCTTTCTCTAAAAAATTATAGTTATGGTTGGAATAGTTATAGAGTAACAATATGATTTATATTTAAAAGAACAGGAGCAGGTTAATTTATGATATATATCGCACCTTTTATTGTTGTCATGACAGAAACCACCATTTATGTTTTTTGAAGTAAGTAAAACTATGAGTCAACAGAAAGCCGCCTTAACGGCGGCCTGGATTGTGTAGTTTATCGGACTAAGTGAAGGAAGTGCAGATGCTTTTCATATTGGTCAAGTATATCATTGATAATCTGTTCCTGGTTCCACCCCATCACATCGTAATTCTGACCACCTTCTTTCAGGTAGACTTCAGCACGATAATATCGATGTTGCTCTGCCATCTGCTCATCATTATCAATTGAAGTCAAAGCAAAGGTGGGCGTGTTATATCCGCGAAGTCTGATTTCATAAATAAAATTTAACTCATTGCCTAAATCCACTTCAAATATAATACGATCATCACTGGTATCATTTATATGGCTAACCGTTCCCTGTTTGTTAAGTTCATCCTGAACTAACGACATGGCTGGCTGAATAACGTCGTCCATAAAACGTTTCACAAGAGAGCGTTTCGGTAAATAAGCAATATTGCGTAAGCGTCTTTGCCATGGTATTGGATTACGTGCTGCTGTTGGAGCAATGGTTGCCATGCTCAGGCTTTCACGTTTTGTCAGATCCCGACGAAGAGCTTTTAATAATCCATATATTGATATCAATAAGATAACAGAAAAAGGTAATGCGCTTGCTATTGTTACAGTTTGCAATGCCCCCAGCCCCCCGGCAATCAGAAGAGCAACAGCAACAATCCCCATGAGCGAGGCCCAGAAGATTCTTTGCCAGACAGGAGTGTTAACAATTCCACCTGAAGCCAGGGTATCAACAACCATTGCCCCGGAGTCAGCAGAAGTGACAAAGAATACGATAACCATCGCTATTGCAATGAAAGACAATACTGATGAAAATGGGAAATGTTCCAGAAAATTAAACAGCGCCACTGCAACATCCTGCTGAACAGTATTTGCCAGCTCATCAGCCCCCTTGTTCATTATGAGATAGATAGCGCTGTTACCAAATACCGTCATCCACATAAGTGTAAAACCAGCCGGAACAAACAGCACTCCAGTGACAAACTCACGAATTGTCCTGCCCCGGGATACTCGCGCGATGAACATGCCAACAAACGGCGACCACGACAGCCACCACCCCCAGTATAATAATGTCCAGCCACCAAGCCAGTTGCTTGATTTTGGTTCATAAGCGTAAAGATTGAAAGTTTTACTCACTAATTCTGAAAGATACCCCCCTGTATTTTCAACAAATGATTTCAGCAGAAGCACTGTCGGCCCCAGACATAAAACCAGGGACAGGAGTAAAACAGCCAGACCAAGGTTGAGTTCTGACAGGATGCGAATTCCCTTGTCCAGACCGGAAATTACCGAGAGCGTCGCCAGGCCAGTGATGGTCACGATCAGAGTGACCTGTACCATTTCATTCACTGGCACCCCGAAAAGATGGTTCAGGCCCGCATTAACCTGCAAAACACCATATCCCAGCGATGTGGCGACGCCAAAAACAGTACCTGTGACGGCGAAAATATCGACAGCATGTCCAACAGGGCCATAGATACGCTCACCTATGATGGGATAAAGTGCGGAGCGAAGTGTTAAAGGGAGACCGTGACGGTAACTGAAAAATGCCAGGATTAGCGCCACAATTGCATAAATTGCCCATGCATGAAGCCCCCAGTGAAAGAACGTCAGGCGCATTGCTTCTTTTGCCGCTGTCACTGTTTCAGGGGAACCAACTGGTGGAGAGAGATAGTGCATGACAGGTTCAGCTACACCAAAAAACATCAGGCCGATCCCCATTCCTGCAGAAAAAAGCATCGCAAACCAGGAATGATAGCTGAAATCTGGTTGAGAATGGTCAGGCCCAAGCTTTATATCTCCGTAACGGGAAAGCCCCAGAAAAGCGACACTCAGTAAAATCAGGGCGACAGCAAGGATATAAAACCAACTTGCATTCGTAAAAATCTGTTGCTGAAGTAATTTAAAATTCCTGTCTGCCATATCCGGAAATACAGCAGCAAAAGCAACAAGCAGGAAAATCAACAAAGCAGATGTACAGAATACAGCTTTGTTTATCTGGTTTTCAGTTTTCTTCTGGGAAGTATCATGTTCACTCATCATTATTTATTCCATTAATTTATATGCTCTCTGGATTAGAAAAATTGCCCGCTTGTAGAGTAGCAAAAATCACCCCAGAGTGGGCTCTTGTATCCTGAAATTTAGGCTGTTCGTTGAAGAACAGGTGATTGATGTCATGAAGTCTACTGCGGGACACCGTACAGGTGAAAATCGCTATTTTTCAACAGAATTTTGAACACGAAAGGCGTGGTCGGGGGTGTGGGTGGCCGAAAATGAAAGCGTGAAGTACCGGATTAATGTGCTGACAGAACTTTGTTATCTGTTTTTGTGAACGTCAGGACGGTCACCTCTGCATCTCCGGCGATGTGGAATTATAGAAAATAAGTTCTTGCTGAATTGATCAGAGAATGCCCCAGAAAACATTTACCGGAAACCTAAAATCACTGTTTCAGCAAGATTACTTTATGAGTCCTGTCTAAATGTGTGTTTAAAAGACCCGCCCGAAGGGCGGGAAACGGAAGAGTAACGACTTATCGTATTTTATTGACAGCGATTATTATAAATGTGAACGTAAAGCATGTGAATAAGTTTTTCAGGATATTGTCCTCCATTGATAGATATGAATGGTATTATGATAGACGTTTATCTCCCATCCAGACTCTAATACGGACAGGTGCTTTCCGTGGAGGGACTTTAACCAGCGTGATATTTCCATACGTGACATATATAACATTATATTTCTTTTTGAAAAAAGCATAAATCATTGCAGACAGCAAGCAATACAAAGAGCATGCCCAAACAAATATCTGAAAAATAAATCATTGCAAATGATAATTCTTATCGGTTGTATTTGTGTGATTTTAAAAGAACTCTCACGGTATATTCCAATCCTTCAGGTGTTAATATCAGTCTGGATAAATTTAATGATAATTTGCTTTTATGTGTTATTATTGCTCCAGGTAGTATATATCCTTTTTTTATAAACATATGAATATTTAGCAAAAGCTTCTGTTCATTATACTTCGCAAGTCTGATGAAATAGTCACCACCGATTGGGGGATTGGGATAAGAGAACAGTAGCGTTTTAAGTAAATCATATTGAATTTTTTCTGAATTGTTGTTGTTTTTCATCAGGTATTACTGGAAATGATTACGGTATAATGTATTTACGCAGTATGATATGGTAATTATTTTGTGATATACAACACACTTTATGTGTACATAAAGTGTGTTGCTGAATAGTTATTTATTTCAGTGACAAACACTCATAATGCTTGTCGCTGGTATCCATACGCAGAATTTTCTTAAGGTACAACGTTTCGTCATAAGTCACCGCTCTGCCATGTTCTTGATGGCCAGTGTTCTTAACAAGTAAAGATACATAAATGCCAGAAAGACTATTATCATACGCATGCTGACTATAATATTTCTGAAGTGTCTTCAGGTTTGCTTCATCTGCATGCAGCCAGTATATTTTTCTTGAATGACATGGGCGAAATGCACTGATCTCATCAGTCTGAAAGTAAAAACCATCAACGATTTGTATTTTATCTGCAGGAGGTGTGGCAGCACATCCGGAAAGTGATAATAACGTAATGAAAATTGTCAATAATCTGTATAGGTTCATGATTGTGTTACCTCGATTTCCTTCCGTATTTTATTACTTTATTCATCGCAGATGAATTCATTTATTTTTTTAAATCCTACTTGTCAGAGCCGGCCTCAATCACTGAACGGTAGATCCAGCATGGTTGAGCTGTTTGATTGTAACTAATTATATCCATTCAAAACCGTAACCAGAATTGATATTCCTCAACAGCAAGATTCAAAAAATTACTTTTATTACAGTTGACAATAAATTAAAAACGGGTTTGGCAGGCGGCAGTGGAGAGCTTTTGTCTAATCAGACTCACACCGGCGCTGATGACAATAAACAGCAATGATAGCTCGACGACCAGGAACAGAAACATCCCTGCGGCATCTTGCAGCATAGACAACCAACTATTCATCATAAACCTCCTTGACAAAATCCATACTTCCAGAATAACAGAAATATGTTTCCGGTCAAGATATTTCTGGTAATATCGAAATGTCAATTCGTCAGAGGAGTGTAACATGCAACTGGAAGAAGTCGCCAAAGCATTGAAAGAGTTAGGTCATCCGACCCGTTTGTTCATATTTACGCATCTTGTCAAAGCCGGAGAGCAAGGTCTGCCCGTAGGTGATTTACAAAAACAACTTGGCATTCCTGCATCAACGTTAAGCCACCATATCTCAGCACTGGTATCGGTAGGACTCGTCAAACAGAATCGGGAAAGTCGCACGCTTATGTGCGTCTCTCAATACGAAATACTGGAAACGATCATTAAATTCTTGCGTGAAGAGTGTTGCGTAAACAGCAAAAACTGATGAAACAAGACTCCGCTGGAGTAAATAGCTAAGTAGTTAAGCGCTCATACCGTCATGATTGACGAGTGCTGCATCGGCTCTCATGAATCTAATCATGCTAATTTCATGAATCTATATGGAAAATAAAAAAATGAATACATTAACTAATATAGTTCCAGATTTATTCGATGCTGCAGTCACAGAGGAAAAATTGGGGGCCCCGGCAGCATCTCCCCCCCCCCCTCGTATACTCATGCTGTATGGCTCTGTTCGTGAACGTTCCTACAGTCGCCTAGCGACAGAGGAAGCTGCTCGTTTGTTAACTGCTATGGGGGCAGAAGTTCGCATCTTCAATCCATCAGGCCTTCCGCTTCCTGATGATGCCCCGGAGTCACATCCAAAAGTCATGGAGTTACGGGAACTGGTTCGCTGGTCTGAAGGTATGGTGTGGTGCTCTCCGGAACGACATGGAACGATGACCGGTATTATGAAAGCACAAATTGACTGGATACCGTTATCGGAAGGTGCTGTTCGACCATCTCAGAGGAAAACGCTGGCCGTCATGCAAGTATGTGGAGGTTCCCAGTCATTCAACACTGTCAACCAGATGCGAGTTCTTGGTCGCTGGATGAGAATGCTCACTATCCCGAATCAGTCCTCCGTAGCCAAAGCCTGGCAGGAATTTGATGAGGATGGACGCATGAAACCGTCATCATATTACGACCGCATCGTGGATGTGATGGAAGAACTGATGAAGTTTACCTTGCTGACCCGGGGAAATGCGGCCTATCTTGTTGATCGTTATAGTGAACGAAAAGAATCAGCAGAAGCGCTTTCCCGGCGAGTGAATCAGAGCAAGATTTGAAGTTGGTATGGCGAACAATGACAGCATTAGCATCAGCCAGGTCATTCTCAGCATTCCTGATGGCGAGCGGGTCCATCTGCAGGAAGAAATGGCAACGTAATGATTAAGCAACTGTCTTGAACGTAAAAATTATGGAGTAATATGATGGTACGATTCATTCCATTCTTCGTTCTTTCTGAGCATTGCGTTCAGGATAGTCAGCAACTTACGCATACAGGCAACCAGCGCCACTTTTTTGGCTTTTCCGGCGTAAGCAGACGCATGTAAAACGCCTTTATAACTGGATTAAATCGGATTGCCACAAGAGTTGCCATGTACAGAACTGTTCTTGGCCCCGCGCGGCCACCGAAAATGGTTCGTCGACCGCGCATGGTTCCTGAGTCCCGGTTTACCGGAGCAACACCGATAAGTGCACTGATTTCACGTCTCGAGAGGCGGCCAAGTTCAGGCACTTCCGCCAGCAATGCTGCGGCAGTTATGGTGCCAACACCTTTAATGCTGCTCAGACGTTCAGTAAGCTCTTTAAAGTGACTCTGAATGTGTCTGTTCATATCTTCATCGATTCGGGCAAGTTCATTCTCCAGAGCCTGGATGATGATATTAATGCTTTTTCTGCTTTGTGGATGCGCAGGATGCAGGCGGTTACGCTCAGCTACCAACATGGCAATCAGCTGGCGGTGACGTACCACCATTGCAGCAAGCACCTGACGTTCGGCATCCGGCAGAGCCCGAATAAAGCGTTCCCGCTCCGGATGACGATGAATGACTTCAGCCATCTGAGCAAGTACTCTGGCGTCAATGCGGTCAGTCTTTGCCAGGTGTCCCATTGCACGGGCAAAGTCTCTGGCTTGCCTTGGATTGACAACAGCAGCCTCAAAACCGTCGGCCTGAAGTGAGCAGGCTACAGCAGCTTCAAGACCGCCAGTAGCCTCCATCAGAATCAACGCCACCGAATGCTTTCTAAGTTCAGCAATAATGGCATCAAAGCCATCAGCGTCGTTGTTTGTAGTGAACTGTGCGAACGCTCTGGTAGCAGCGATGTCCAGTGTCGTTTTGGAAACATCAATTCCCACACAGAGTGGATTTGGCAGACTCATTATTACCCATCCTTGCAAATACGTTATGGAGTACGGACAACTGTTCGGGTATCAGATGAGTGGCTCAGTGCATGCGCCAAACGCTTAATCACGGGCTATAAACCCCGGGGGGAATCAGGCTGCATACACCTTGCCAAATCTAATCGTTGTTATCTTAACCAATTTCCAAGATACAAGCGACTGTCATCCGGAACGTCGGCTCATGGCACACCTTTCTGCTCAGGGAATGCAGGCATCAGCTTCAACGGCGAGCAGTGAAGTGTTGTCACTTCAGGAGAGCAGTAAACGATCAGCGATGGCAGCGTAACTACTGTCCCTATTTTTTTATGCTTTCCTTTATGGTTTGTTTAGAATAAATATGTAAAATACCAATCCCTTTCATAATCTATTACTTTAACCGATGATTCTGAATATAACTCTAGACAAAAAAAACAATAGAGTCCTCATGGAAGATAAGCAGTTTCAAATATCGAGAAATGAGATGCTCATTCTAGAATATCTTTATAATAATGCAGGAAAAACGGTCAGCCGAGAGGATTTGCTGAGTAAATGCTGGCCAGATCGTATTGTTTCACCTGTATCGCTGCCAGTAGCAATAAAACATATTAGAGACATATTTAAGCAGATAACGGTTTGTGAGGTTATAATAACACACAAAAGTATAGGTTATTCATTCTGCAATGAGAATATAAACATAACTATAAAAGAAGAGCAGATCCTCCCTGCTGATGCGACAGATTATGATAAAAACTCACCGGAAACAAACAAACGAATAACAGCCTTCATTAATAAGTATCGAGATTGGTATGGTGATATTTTAATATACGCTCTGATTTTACTACTGCTAAAAATTTTACTCGTAGATGAAAATATAGTAACAATAACAAACAAAGAAACACAACACAAACTAATAACAAATACATCAATATCAACAGAAAAAGTAAATAGTCTGTTTTCAAACAATGATGACATCGTTTTTTTTGATGATGCATCAGGTTTAATAAAATGTAACGATAAGGGGTGTAGTCAGCAATGACAAGAAAGGCAAGATTTTTTATCCTAATACTAATGACTGGGATCATACTGATAATAAATAGTTATAGCAATGTGAACTATCATTCATCCATCAGATATGGGACAACATCTGAGCATTTTGACATAAAAATAAAAGGGATTTTTTTTTCATTACAACATTATATTATTAGTGATGACAATAGAATTGTGCTTTCTGAAAGTTTAAATGGAACAGTATTAAAGTTACTCGCTCACAACTATTATTTTTTTCCATTAAGCACATATATATCATCCGACTCACCTAATAATAACAGTCTTGGTTCAATAACATACTCCGGCGCCCCCTTTTCAGTATGCATTTATGAAATAAAGAAAAAAAATATAAATTACATCACCTTCTTTAATGACGAACGTGGCTTTATTGAAGTTGACGGTAATATAATTCATCTGTCATCTTTATTACTGGGTAAGGAGGGAAAACACGCCCATCCACAAATAATCACAAATCAACACTAAGTAACATGGAAGCCGCTCATTGCGGCTTCTGTTTCTCATGGGTAATTATAGATAATGTTAAATTTGCATCAACAGATCTAGATTTTACGTAAGGATCGATTTTCACGGAAGATGAAGATATAGTAAAACTTAATTCAGCATGGTTTTTAACCCTTCTTTCATCAAGATATTCAATAAGTTAGAGAAGTCAATAGCATACCGATTGAAGATTGTTTTATTTGATATGAAACGCCTTTCGCACTATCTCACCAAAATCTGCAATACAGCGCTCCCCTCAAAGCTTTCTGCAATTACTTTTGTAGGCTCGTTCAGATGATAAGTAGATTTTATTGATAATGTCTTTGTATTATCAATAATCATTGATTCATCATGTTTTCCATTATCGAAAGTTAATTCACACATACCACTATCACCACACCGAGTATAGTTATCTGTTCTGCCAGATATCCTTTGTGTGCCTATAAATTTAGCTGATAACGATGTCCCAGGAGTACAACTGATATCCAGATTATAAGGTCTGGTCTGATTACCATCAGCGTTCACCCCAGTCATTACACCATGGGACAAGTTTATAGGTGATGAATTAAAATGACATTTAGAACGAATATCTACTGAAACTGGTATATATTGTGGCTTTGTCAAAAGGTAAATAAGATTGGGAGCATTTTTGCGACATACCCACCTACACCCTCAAGGAGTTTATACTCCTCAAAACCATAATAAAATGGAATTTGAATATCATAATGCCTAGGTACAGCATTTCGCCGTTCAATACTCAGAGCAAAAGACAAATTATTCCATGTAATTTCAACCGCAGGATACTTCTCACCAACCGGATGACATACCCCTAACCACCAATCTGAGGTTTCTGTCTGTACAATCCATGCAGTATATCCTGTCGGAATGGGGACATCATCGATCCTCCTCCATGGAGGGGCAATTTTACTAATAGTAAAATTAATACCGCCATATGTATACTCCTCTGGCAATAGCACCCAGTTTGTTTTCGCCCCTCGCGCCTTCACATGGTCTAGATCTTCTCCTTTGCAATCTGCTGCCAAAACAGTTCCAACAAAAAGTCCACCTAATCCCTTAATTGAGGTGTACTGGCAATAGCGGACACTACCATTTGTTCTTTTTTTAAGCAACTATCTGATGATATTTTTCCCTGAAGGCTGCCGGGGAGATATTCCTCAGACGAGAGTGACGACGCTGACGATTGTAGAAAATCTCAATGTATTCCCGTATT
>OIWQ01002982.1_pt1 | contig 16096 bp, 12 predicted proteins | sample 1587571 | NCBI WGS metagenome assembly OIWQ01 (sample SAMEA3888910, study PRJEB22519) | human gut metagenome | biome: human gut; feature: human-associated habitat; material: faeces | place: Denmark | collected 2010 | reverse complement strand
ACATGATCATGCAGAGCTACGACTTCTACTACATGTTCCAGCACTACGGCTGCAATATGCAGTTTGGCGGCGACGACCAGTGGAGCAATATGCTCGGCGGTACCGAGCTGATTCGCCGCAAGCTGGGCAAGGACGCTTACGCCATGACCATCACCCTGCTGACCGACTCGCAGGGCAAAAAGATGGGCAAGACCGCAGGCAACGCAGTATGGCTGGATGCAGCAAAGACCTCTCCGTACGATTTCTTCCAGTACTGGAGAAACGTCGATGATGCCGACGTCATCAAATGCCTGAAGATGCTGACCTTTATTCCAATCGAAGAGATTGAGGCGATGGAAAGCTGGGAAGGCGCACAGCTGAACGTAGCAAAAGAAAAGCTGGCGTTCGCGCTGACCGAGATGGTACACGGAACCGAGGAAGCACAGAAGGCGCTGGACGCTTCCAAAGCGCTGTTCGTTTCCGGCGGCAACAGTGAGAATATGCCGACCACCGAGCTGAGTGCAGCAGACCTGGACGAAAACGGTGCGGTCGCTGTGGCAGACCTGCTGGTCAAGACCGGTCTGGCTCCTTCCAAGGCAGAGGCAAAGAGACTGATTAAACAGGGCGGCATCTCGCTGGACGACCAGAAGGTGACAGCATTTGACGCAGTCGTCAATAAAGACGCCTTTGCACAGGGTCATGTCATCCTCAAAAAAGGCAAGAAGGTCTTCCACAAGGTCACTTTGGCAGACTAAAACAGAACAACAAAAAGGCACGGAAAAAGTTTTCCGTGCCTTTTTTATTGCTGCTGTTGCGCTTCCTCCAGCAGCAGGTCGATGAAGCGGTTGACCAGCCTGCGCTGGGCGGGCGTACACAGGGTCAGCTTTTGCTGCACCTCGGTTTGCAGATAGTCGGTGCGATTCTGGCTGGTGCCCAAAAGCAGCTCGTTGGGCGTGACGTCCATGGCGGCACACAGCTTCATCAGCGTTTCCAGACTGGGAATCGAGCGGGAATTTTCGATGTGGGAGATATAATTTGTAGAAAGGTCTGTTTTCTCAGCAAGTTCTTCTTGTGTAAGCTTTTTTTGTCGGCGAAGGTTGGAGATTCGCTTGCCAAGTGCCTGATAATCAATATCCAAAATAAAAACCACCCCTATAAAAAGAGTAGCGAAAAAAAATGAGAGGGAACACCCAATATAAATCCTATAGTACTTGAAAAAACATAAAAACTGTACTATAATGATAATGAAGTATAAATAATAGTATAGAATCGCCTGACGGTTCTATACCGATTTTGTGAAGAAAACAGGAGGCATGACAAAAATGAAACACAAGCAAACGCTGGCGATGCTGCTGGCAGCCGCTCGGTGCGTATGCACAGGGGACAGCCGAGGGAGAAAATTCCACCGATTCGGTGCAGCCGTATGTGGTGGACAACAAAGCACCCGTTTTAAACTCAATCAAGTTGAGCGATGAAACAGTCAATGCAGGTGGTACACTTACAGTAACGATTGATGCAGAAGACGACTTGACTGGAGTTGCAGATTGGCAAGCAACTTTTGTAAATAAAGAGACGAAGAAACATTTAACTACATATTTGCAAAAATATTCCGATGCAGGAATGCTAAAAACATCGAAATATGAGCCTAGCGGAACCTATGAACTGGAAAGTGTTTCATTAGAGGACAAAGCCGGAAATATAGTCTTCTATGAAAAAAATCCGGGAGGTTGGGAGCCAGGAGATAATGCTATTATAAAGAAATTAGAATTAGAAGTTTCCTTCACCGTCATCAACGATGACCCTGTGACCCCGCCAACACAGCCGGAAGGAAACAAGCCATCCCGTCCCGGCAGTTCTGCCAACAGTTCTGCCAACAGCTCCAACGCTTCCGGTGTTGTCAACTACGAATCGGAAAAGCCGGACCCTGCTGACAAGCAGGCGGTAAAAGCCTACAACTTCTGGCAGGATGCCAAGAGCAAAATCCGCAAGACGGCAGAGGGCAAGACCCTGCGCCTGAATGTACCAAAGGAAATCACCAATCTGCCAGCCAGCGTGATGGAAACGCTGCGAAAGGAAAATGTTGGTCTGCGCTTAAACTGGAACGGCAAGACCATCACCATCCCAGCAGGCAAAGCCCAGCCAAAGCAAAAACTGCGCATCTACTGGACGATGCAGACCTTGGAAAAACTGTACAACGCATAAAAGCGCAACAAAAAAGGAGCCTTCACAGGAAGGCTCCTTTTTATTATCCATTTTTAAATTGGTTAGATGACCTCGGTGGCGTGGCGGGTGACGTGGCAGCCCAGATTGACCGCTACCGGCAGGCTGGCAACGTGGGTGGGGTAGGAGATGATGTTGACCGCCAGCGCGGTGACGCTGCCGCCCATATCCTCGGGACCGATGCCAAGGCGGTTGACCCGGTCGAGGATTTCACTTTCCATATCGGTGTAGAACAGCTTCTTGTTATAGGTGAACAGGTCGCGGCAGAGCGCCTTTTTGGCAAGCAGGGTACACATCTCGGTGTTGCCGCCGATGCCCACGCCGATAATCAGCGGGGTGCAGGAGCGTCCGCGGTTTTCCTGGACGCAGCTGACCACATAGCGGATGATGTCCTCGCGGGTGGCGCTGGGGTGGAACATCTTCAAAGAGCTGGCGTTCTCGCTGCCTGCGCCCTGCGGGATGACCGTCATGGTGATGCTGTTGCCCGGCACCAGACGGATGTGGACGATGGCAGGGGTGTTGTCCTGCGAATTGACGCGGTTGAGCGGGTCGTTTACCACCGACATCCGCAGGTTGCCCTGCTGGTATGCCTGGCGCACGCCCTCGTTGATGGCGTCCTCAAACAGCTCGCCCACGATGTGTACATCCTGCCCGATTTCGGCAAAGACGACCACCATGCCGGTGTCCTGGCAGATGGGCAGGCTGGTCTGCTGGGAAACCTTGTAGTTGTCGATGATATTTCCGATGGCGCGTTTGCCGTTTGGCGAGATTTCATAGTCATAAGCGGTGTCCAGCGTCAGCTTGATGTCCGACGGCAGGAATTTGTTGGCGCGCAGGCACAGGTTTTTGACGGTGCGCACGATGGTTTCGGATGTGATGATTCTCATGGTGTTACCTCCTTACGATCTTTCCGCCAATCACAACCAGCTGCGGTCTGGCGGCGATGGTCAGCGGGTCCTGTGAAAAAACAGCGAAGTCGGCGTCCTTGCCCACCTTCAGCGAGCCGACCCGATGGTCGATGCCGACGATTTGGGCAGGGTAGATGGTGATGGCAGCCAGCGCCTGCTGGTAGTCCATCCCTTCGCGCACCGCCATGCCCGCGCAGATGGGCAGCAGCCCGATGGGCATGACGTTGTAGTCGGTGCAGATGGCGGTTTTGACCCCATGCTGCGAAAGAACAGCCGGATTGCGGTCGGTGGCATTGGCAAGCTCCGGCTTGCTGCGGGTGGTCATCAGCGGACCGGTGATGGCACAGGCGCCTTCCTCTGCCAGCTCCTGCGCAATCAGGTGACCCTCGGTGCAGTGTACCAGGACATAGTCCAGATGGAATTCCTTTGCCAGACGGATGGCGGTGAAGATGTCGTCGGCGCGGTGGCAGTGGAAATGTGCCTTCAGCTCGCCTTTGATGACCGGCACGAGCGCATCGCACTTGGCATCAAAATCCGGCGGATCGGTGTCCTCGTCCTCCTGCGACTTGCAGCAGTCCTCATAGTAGCGCTGTGCCTTGCGCAGGCTTTCGCGGATGAGCGCGGCAGTCGCCATGCGGGTCATCGGCGTTTCCGATTTGTCGTTGTAGCAGTTCTTTGGATTTTCGCCCAGAGCAAACTTCATCGCGACCGGGTTTTGCAGCACCATGCGGTCGATGTTTTTGCCGTAGGTTTTAACAGCACAGAACTGCCCGCCGATGGCGTTGGCACTGCCCGGTCCGGTGACAACGGTGGTGACAGCGGCGCTGACTGCCTCCTCAAAGCTTTTGTTGAGCGGGTTGATGGCGTCGATGCCGCGCAGCTGCGGGGTGACCGGGTCGGTAATCTCGTTGAGGTCGTCGCCCTCAAAGTTGAGTCCCTCTTCGGCAAGACCCATGTGGCAGTGGGCGTCGATAAAGCCAGGCAGCAGGGTGTTTCCCTTTAGATCAAAGACCTCCTCCGACGAAAAGGCGGAGGTGTCCGGGCAGTCGGACATCGGACCGAGTGCGGCAATGCAGCTGCCCTCGGTGAGCAGAAAACCGTCAGGGATGGATAAAAAGCCCTGCGGTGCAGGCTCCATCGTGACAAGATTGGCATGAATGAAAAGCATGGGGTGACCTCCCAAAAGTTTACATAAAATAGTTGCTTTTATTATACTACAAAATTTGAGTTTTGAAAATAGCTTTTTTAGAAAGGAGGGGAAAAGGGTCGAAAGCAAAAATTTTTGCCCGATAAAACGCATAAAATAGGAGAGGGGATATTGAGAGAATTTCGACAATATGATAAGATATAAGATAGAACTTTTTATCACATTATAAAGCAGAGGAATCAAAGATGATTATATCACTGGAAAACGTATTCAAATATTACGGAGCGGACTGCATTTTGCGCAACGTCTGTGCAACCATCAACGACAAGGACCGCATCGGTCTGGTGGGAGCCAACGGGGAAGGAAAGACCACCCTGCTCAACGTCCTGACCGGCGAGCTGGACTATGAGGAGGGAACGGTTAGCCTGACCAACGGCAAGGTCATCGGCTACCTGCACCAGAACAGCGGGCTTTCCAACGGCAAGACCATCCAGCAGGAGATGGAGGCGGTGTTCGCCGACCTGCTGGCGCTGGGCGAGGAGGTGGACGCCCTGCAAAGGCAGATGGCACAGGTCCACGACGACCCGACCGAGTATGAAAAGGTGTCGGCAGAATACCAGAAGAAGCTGGCACGGTTTGAAGCTGCCGACGGCTATCAGGTCCAGGTGAAGATCAACACCGTCCTGGGCGGCATGGGCTTTGCCTCCTATGACCGCAACATTATCACCGACAACCTTTCGGGCGGAGAAAAGACCCGCCTTGCCACCGCCCGTCTGCTGCTGCTGGAGCCGGACCTGCTCATCCTCGACGAGCCGACCAACCATCTGGATTTTAAGACGTTAAGCTGGTTGGAGGACTACCTTTCCTCCTACAAGGGCGCGCTGCTGGTGGTTTCGCACGACCGGTACTTCCTCAATCGGCTGGTGGACCACATCTGGGAGCTGGAGCGCACCGTGCTGACCACCTACCGCGGCAACTACTCCTCCTATGTGGTGCAGAAGAAGGAGCGGGTGGAGCGGCAGCTCAAGGAATATGAGATGCAGCAGGAGCAGATCAAGTCGATGGAGGAGTATGTGGCAAAAAATATCGCCCGCGCCTCCACCTCCAAAAGCGCAAAATCCCGTCTGGCGGCGCTGGAGCGGATGGACCGCATCGAAAAGCCGGTCATCTGGGAGAAGAAGGCTGCCTTCCGCTTTGAGTACGACGAGCCGCCGGTCAAGGATGTTTTCCACGGAGAAAACATGAGCATCGCCGTCGGAGAAGGGGAAGGTCGCAAGGTGCTTTGCCGCGGGATGCGACTGGATGTGATGCGCGGGGAGAAAATCGCCATCATCGGACCCAACGGAGTGGGAAAATCCTCGCTGCTCAAAGCCATCCAGGAGCTGATTCCGCTGGAGGAAGGACATTTTGAGTGGGGACAGAAGGTCAAGACCACCTACTACGAGCAGGAGAACCGCCAGCTGCACCCGGAAAAGACCGCCATCAACGAGATATGGGACCGCTTCCCCAATCTGTATGAGGTGCAGGTGCGCAGCATTTTGGGACAGGTGCTGCTGTCCGGCGACGACGTGTACAAGCTGGTGGGCAGCCTGTCCGGCGGCGAGCGGGCAAAGGTGGCGTTTGCGGTGATGATGCTTGAGCGCGGCAATGTGCTCATCCTCGACGAGCCGACCAACCACCTGGACATCGGCAGCAAGGAGATGCTGGAGGATGCGCTGGAAGCGTTTGACGGCACCATCATCATGGTGTCCCACGACCGCTACCTGCTCAACCGCATCCCGAACCGCATCATCGAGATGACTGCCAACGGGTATGAGATTTACAACGGCAGATACGACTACTATGTGGAGCACAAGGTGGAGCCGCAGCCGGTCAAGGAGCAGGTGAGCGAGGAGAAAAAGCAGGCTGCGCAGAAATTCTACCGCACCAAGGCGGACCGCGCGCGCCAGGCGGCTGCTAAAAAGCGCATCGCCTTTCTGGAAAAAACCATTGAATCCAACGAGCAGCTTATCGAACAGCTGACCGAGCAGATGAGCGACCCGCAGATTGCTGCCGACTATCAGAAGGTGGAGGAAATCTGCGGACAGATCGAACAGCTGAAAAACCAAAACGAAAGCTTTGGCGAGGAATGGCTGGAGCTGCTGGAGGAAGAATAAAGGGATTGCAGGTCTTTGGACCGATGTTTTGGAAGGGAAAGGATGGAAAACCAATGAAACTGAACATGAACAAAAAGTACACGACCATTGCGGTGTATGCCTTTCTGGTGATTGCAGCTGCCATCACCTTCTTCTTTGTCATCAGCGAGCACAGCGTGGTGGGCAGGATGGCAGGCACCTTTTTTGGACTGATGACCCCGTTCATCTACGGTGCGGCGCTGGCGTATGTGCTCAATCCGGTGCTCAACTGGCTGGAAAAGAAGGTGTTCCCCAAGGTATTCGGCGACCGGGTGTCCAAGCGCTCGCGCAGAGGGCTGGGCGTGCTGCTGACCTTTCTGTTTGGCTGTGCGGTGGTCGCCTTGTTTTTGGCAGTGCTGATTCCACAGATTGTCGAGAGCATCGACAACCTGGCGCAGTCGATCTACGCCTTTTTGCCGCAGGCGCAGAACTTCTTAAACGACCTGATTGCCCAGTACGGCACCAATGAGATGCTGGTGGACGTTCTGTCGATGCTGGGTGTGGACATCTCCGACCCGTCGATGGCATTGCAGCGCCTTGCCACCCGCAGCTACACCTTTTTGACCCAGGTGCTGCCCAACCTCTTCGGCGGCGTTATGCGCTTTACTAGCGGTCTGCTGGATGTGGTGGTGGGCATCATCATCGCCATCTACCTGCTGCTTTCCAAGGAGATCTTTTACGCGCAGGTCAAAAAGCTGCTGTTTGCCTTTTTCCCGCGCCGGGTGGCACAGGCGACCCTCAACCTGACCCACGACAGCAACGCCATCTTCTGCGGCTTTATCTCCGGCAAGATTCTGGATTCTGCCATCATCGGCGTGCTGTGCTTTATCGGATGTAGCGTTTTGCAGATGCCTTATACCGTGCTGGTCAGCTTCATCGTCGGTGTGACCAACGTCATCCCGTACTTTGGTCCTTTTATCGGCGCCATCCCCAGCATCTTTATCATTATGATTGCCGACCCGCTCAAGTCGCTGGTCTTTGCGGTGTTCGTTTTGATTTTGCAGCAGCTGGACGGCAACATCATCGGTCCAAAGATTTTGGGCGATTCCACCGGTCTGTCCGCCTTTTGGGTCATCTTTGCCGTCACCTTCTTCGGCGGCTTGTTCGGCTTTGTGGGAATGCTCATCGGTGTGCCGACCTTTGCGGTCATCTACGCGCTGGTGCGCAACTTTGCAGAATTTAAGCTCGGCAAAAAGGGACTGAAGACCCAGACGCCGGACTTTGCTTCGCAGGAAAACCCCATCTTCCAGAAGGTGCGCTACCACCACAGCGAGCAGGCGCCGCACACCGGCGTAGAGGTGTTCGATCTGGATGGACAGCAGCCGGAAACCATCGAGCAGATGACTGCCTATACGGTGTCGTGCGATGAAAAGGGTGCGGACGCTGCACCAAAGGAAGAGTAGGATGCACAGCGAGCAGCAGATCTTTGACTATCTGCAACAGAAGTTTGGCATCCGCTTTACCGAACAGCAGCAGGCGGCGGTGCAGACCATCGACGGTCCGGTGCTGCTGCTGGCGGTGCCGGGAGCGGGCAAGACGACGGTGATGGTGGCAAGGATTGCCAACATGATTTTCTGCCACGGCATCGACCCGTCCGCCATTTTGACCATCACCTTTTCCAAAGCGGGCGCGCAGGATATGCGCCGGCGGTATGAAGGGTTGTTTGCAGCGCCCAGCCACCAGCAGGGAAAGGCGCTGCCGCAGTTTTGCACCATCCACTCCTTCTGCTACCAGGTGCTGGGCAGTTACTGCCGTCTGACCGGCGGAGTGGCTCCGGCGCTGATTGAGCCGAGGGAGCGCAGCGGGATGCTGAGGGAAATCTACCAACAGGTCAACGGCGAGTTTCTCTCGGAGGATTTGGAGGAAGAGCTGATCTCCAACCTGAGCCTCATTAAAAACGCCATGCTGCGCCAGCAGCAGGTGGAGGATGGCAAGACCATCCAGACCCAGATCAAAAATCTGTGGAAGCTCTATCAGGGCTATTCTGCCTTGAAAAAGGAGCACAAGCGGATGGACTTTGACGATATGCTCGGCTATGCGCTGACTGTTTTAAAGCGCTATCCGCCGATTTTGCAGCAGTACCGCCAGCGCTACCGCTACCTGTGCGTCGACGAGGCGCAGGACACCTCCAGGCTGCAATATGCGGTGATCGGGCTGCTGGTGCAGCAGGAGCAGAACCTGTTTTTGGTCGGGGACGAGGACCAGAGCATCTACCGCTTTCGCGGAGCCTGCCCGGAAAATCTGCTGGCATTTCCTTCGCTGTACCCGCAGGCAAAGGTGCTGAAGATGGAGGAAAACTTTCGCAGCACCGTCGAAATCGTCAGCTGCGCCCAGCGCTTTATCGAGGGCAACCGCCAGCGCTACCAGAAGAAGATGTTCACCAACAATGCGCAGGGAGAGCCGGTGGAGGTGAAACCTCTGCACGATTTTTCCGACCAGTACCACGCAGCCATCGACGCCTATCTTGCCGAGGAGGGGACCACCGCCTTTATCTACCGCAACAACCTGTCGGCGGTGCCGATGGCGGACATCCTCGACCGCAACGATGTGGATTTTTACATAAAAGAACATAAGACCCGCTTAAAGAGCAACTATGTGGTGACCGATGTGCTGGCGTTCTTTTCGCTGAGCTTTGACAGCAGCGATTTTAGCGCCTTTTCCCGCATCTTTTATAAGACCGCCAGCTGCTTAAAGCGCAATATGCTCAGCCGCATCCCCACCTCCCCGCTGATGCAGGGGGAAAGCTACTTTGACAGGATGGTGCAGCTGTGCGACGAAAACCAGAATACCGGCAGGATCCGATATATCGCCATGATGATCGAAAAGCTGCGCTCGATGCAGCCGCTCAAGGCGATGGAGTGCATCCTGTATCAAATCGGCTACCTGAGCTATCTGGAATTTACCAGCGGCACCGGCTACTCGATGCAGGCGCAGAAGCTCAACATCCTGTGCAGCCTTGCCGCGCGGGTGCAGACGGTGGAGGCGTTTTTGGACCGCATCGACGAGCTGGACGAAATCGTTGCCCAGCACGCCCAGCGCGGGGAAGCCGGGAAGGAAGACCTGCCCGCTGCGCGGCTGACCCTGACCACCGCTCACTCGGCAAAGGGACTGGAATTTGATACGGTGGTGCTGCTCGACTGCATGGACGACGTCTTTCCTGCCCATTCGGCGGTGGAAAAATCCCGCGTGGGGATGGACGATGAGATGGAGGAGGAAGCCAGACTCTTTTATGTAGCGGCGACCCGTGCGCGGCGCAGGCTGGTGATTCCGACTGCCAACTTTTCTGCCAACACACCGGCGGTGCCCTCGCGCTTTGTCGCACGGCTGACCCAGTCAAAGGAATCGGACACAGCCGAACTGCATTCGGGCGGACTGCGCTTGTACCCGGGGCTTAATATCGAGCACAAAAACTTTGGCAGGGGACAGGTGGTCGGCGTCGACCGGGAGCGCGGGACCTTCACCGTCTTTTTTGGAAAGAACGGGACCAGGACCCTGACCATGCAGATACTCAAAGGGGACACGGTGCGCAAAGCTTGAACCGCCCCATGCCAGAACAACCAATCGAGAGGGGATTTGTAAGATGGGAATTTTGACCTGTCCGGTGTGTCGGGCAAGGCTGGAAAGAAAGGATAAAAGCTTTGTGTGCAGCCGCGGGCACAGCTTCGACCTGTCCGCTTCGGGCTATCTGCACCTGCTGCCCTCCAGCCAGATGCGCTCGAAGGTGCCGGGCGACAACCGCCAGATGGTGCAGGCGCGCCGAAACTTTCTGCAAAAGGGGTACTACCAGCCCATCAGCGACGCGCTCAACCGCCAGCTGCTGGAGCATTGCAAAAAGAACGTGCCGCTGCAAATTTTGGATGCAGGCTGCGGCGAAGGTTACTACACCAACCGTCTGGCGCAGTTTTTGGGGAAGGAGCAGCCGGACTTTTCCATCACCGGGGTGGACATCTCCAAATTTGCGGTGGATGCCGCAGCCAAAGGCTACGCTGCCCTCTGCCGCAGCAGGCAGGCGCCCGCGGACCGGGTGCAGTATGGGGTAGCCAGCGTCTTTGAGCTGCCGGTGAAGGACCACAGCTGCCATGTGGTCACCAACCTCTTCGCACCGGTGTGCATCGAGGAGTACCATCGGGTGCTGCGCCGAGGCGGCATCCTGATCTTTGCAGTGACCTCCACCCGCCACCTGTGGGAACTCAAGGAGAGCATCTACGACCAGCCGTATGAGAACGAAAAGTTTGACCACGAGTACGAAGGATTTGAAATGGTGGACAAACAGAAGGTCCACACCACCATCGACCTTGTGTGTCAGCAGGACATCGACGACCTGTTCACCATGACACCTTACTATTATAAGTCCTCGGTGGAATCGGTCCGTCGGCTGCACAGCTTAGGGCAGCTGACCACCCAGCTGGATGTGGACATCATCACCTACCGCGCAAAATTTTAAGAGGAGCTGAAAAAAGTACCGACCGAACGGATTTTAAACGAACCCGTTCGGTCGGTGCTTTTGCTTTGTGGATTGTTTGCCTTACGACTCGCACTTGTGCGAGTTGCACTTGTGCGAGTTGCACTTGTGCAGGCAGCACAGGGCGGAGGCGATGAAGGCGGAGATGGGGATGGTGCATAAGATGCCGATGCTGCCGGAGAGCGCCTGCAACAGCTCGACGATAATCAGCTCCCGGTTAAGCAGCTGGCTCAGCGATGCCTGATAGCTGGCATACAGCAGCACGGTGGTCAGCGAGCTGCCGATGTAGGCTAAAATCAGGGTGTTTGCCATGGTGCCCATGATGTCCCGACCGATGGTGAAGCCCGACTGCACCAGATGGGAATAGGAAATCTCCGGCACCTTGCGGTGGATTTCAAACAGCGAGGAGCTGATGTCCATTGCCACATCCATGGTGGCGCCCATCGCGCCGATGACGATGGCGGCAAAGACGATGCCCTTCAGGTCGATGGGATTGGCTTCGTTGAGCAGAGAAACATACATCGTTTCGTCGTTGAGGTAGCCGGTCAGCTTCATCAGCTTGTCCATGACGACCGACAGGATGCCGGCGACGGCGACCCCTCCGGCACAGCCCAGCGCCGCTGCCAGGCTTTTTTTGCTCGGTCCGCTGACCAGCGAAAGGGTCATGGCGATGATGAACAGGCAGGTGATGACCGAAACGGCATAGGCGTTGTAGCCTGCCAAAATGGCAGGGACAAAGACGACAAAAACTGCCAGACAGGTCAGCACCAGCGAGAGGATGGTCATCAGACCCTTGCGCCTGCCGAACAGCAGCAGTCCCAGCAGGAAAAGCCCTGCCAGCAGCAGGATGGCGTCCGAGCGGTAGAACTCGCCGGCTTCCCAGTTTTCCTCCTGCGGCGAGCCGGTTTGGAAGATGAACAGCTTGTCCCCCTCGCTGACCGGCAGCTGCCCGTTGCCGGTGAGGTTGTCGATGGTCTGCACCACCTTGACCTGCTCGCCCTTGCGCTCGCCCGACAGGATGCGCGCCCAAAAGGTGATGACCCGCTCGTAATAGACCGTTCCACCAATCTGTCCCATGTCGTTGCGGTCGCTTACAATCGTTTCCACCCGCGCGACCGTTTCGGTCAGTCCCATCTCGTTGCGGAACAGCTGCGCCTTGTCCACGCAGATTTGATAGCCTGCCCATAAATAAAGCGCCGAGCAGGCGAGCACAATAAGATAGAACAGCAGCCGGCGTTTGGTGGGGCGCTGTTCTGTTGCAGGGGGATTCGGCTCAGGCATCCGAATCATTTCCAGCTGGATTGGTTGGGTATCGTTTTGCTGTGTGTGGTCCTGTTGTTTCAATGCAGATCACCGGTCCTCTGTAAAAGTTTCTGGAAAAAGTGTAACACACAATCCTTTCTTTGAAAAGCACCCAACCGGCGGCAGTTTGTACAGGAAGGGAAAAAAATGCCGCGCTTTTATGGGAAAAACGACCTTTTATGAAAAAGCTGTTAAAAAATTATGAAAGCGGCAAAAGACCCTTGACAGATGAGAAAATTAGTGGTAAATTATGTTTAGCACTTGAGAAACAAGAGTGCTAACAAAGAAAAGAGGTGATGGCTTTGGAATTGGACAGCCGCAAGCAGAAGATCCTCAAAGCTATCATTGAGGAATACACCCGCACGGGAGAGCCGGTCGGCTCGAAACGAATCTCAGCGCTGTTGGACATCGTCGCATCGCCTGCGACGATACGCAACGATATGGCGATTTTGTTCGAGATGGGATTGCTCGAGCAGCCGCACACCTCGGCGGGCAGGGTGCCCTCGCACATGGGCTACCGGTACTACATCGACCATTTGATGCAGCCCAGTCCCATTTCTCCCAATGAAATCGCTGCGATGCAGGCGATGTTCAACGTATGGGACCCGGACCCCGACAAGCTGCTGGCGGACGCTGCACAGGCGTTGGCGGATTACACCCACTGTGCCGCCATCTCATCGACCAGCACGCCGCCGCAGGTCTGTGTCAGACGCATCGAGCTGATTCCCGCCGGTGAGCGGACGGTCATCATCATGGTGATTGCCTCCAACGGAGCGGTCAAAAGCAAGGTGTGTCGGGTCAACTTCAGCGTCAACCAGGAAATCTGCAAATTCTTCACCAGCTTTGCCAACGCGCGGCTGGCACAGAGGAGCCTAAACGAGATTTCCTCCTCCTACATCAATTCGGTGGCATATTCCTTCGGCGATTATTCGGAGGTTTTCACAACGCTGCTTTCCGCCATTTATTCCCTGTGCAAGGAGATCAACGACGGACAGTTCTGCGCCAAGGGAGTGACCAATCTGCTGGGCTACGAGGAGCTCAGGGACTACTCCCGCGACCTGCTCGTGATGCTGGGCGAGAAGCAGAGAGCCATCGAGCTGATCCCACAGGGCAACTTCGATCTGACGGTGTCGGTGGGGAAGGAAAACAGCAGCATGGAGCTTTCCAACTCGACGGTGGTAGCGGTGCGGTACAACATCGGTGCCTCCCGATGCGGAACATTGGCATTGATTGGACCGGTGCGGATGGAATATCCAAAGCTGATCCCGCATATGCAGTTCTTTGCCAAGATGCTCAGCGAACTGCTCAGCGAGGCGATGAACGAGCAGCCAAACGAGTAACACAACCAAATCAATCACAGATAGAAATGATAAGAAAAGGAGAATGGGTCGTGCCGGAAAAGAAAAAACAGCAGGCTCAGGCAGAGCAGGAACAGGAGAAGGAACAGACTTCTGCCGGTCCGTCTGCATCCGAGCAGGAAAATCAGACACAGCAGCAGGAGGGTCAGCCGCAGGAAAGCAAGGAGCAGCAGCTGCAAAAGCAGCTTGACGAGCTAAACGACCGTCTGCTGCGGACGATGGCAGAGTATGACAACTACCGCAAGCGTTCCATCAAGGAAAAGGATGCCATCTACCCGCAGGCAAAGGCGGATACGGTGGAAAAGTTCCTGCCGATCATCGACAACTTTGAACGCGCCATGCAGGCAGAGTGTGCCGACGAAGCCTTTAAAAAAGGCATGGAAATGATTTTCCAGTCGTTTATGAAGACGATGACCGACCTGTCGGTGGAGGAAATCGGCAAGGTGGGCGAACAGTTTAACCCGGATTTGCACAACGCCGTCATGCACATCGAGGACGAAACCTTAGGAGAAAATGTGGTGGCACAGGTGCTGCAAAAGGGATACCGCATCGGCGAACGGGTGGTCCGTTACGCAATGGTGCAGGTAGCCAACTAACAAAAAACCAAAACGTTAACAATTCACTTTATCATACGAAATAAAAATGGAGGTTATCTATCATGGGAAAAATTATTGGTATTGACTTAGGTACAACAAACTCCTGCGTAGCCGTTATGGAAGGCAACGAGCCGGTCGTGATTGCAAACCCGGAAGGCGCACGCACCACTCCATCGGTGGTTGCATTCTCTAAAACAGGTGAAAGAATGGTTGGTCAGGTTGCAAAACGTCAGGCTGTTACCAACACCGACCGCACCATCAGCTCCATCAAGAGAGAGATGGGCAGCAACTACAAGGTGACCATCGACGACAAATCCTACACTCCACAGGAAATTTCCGCTATGATTCTGCAGAAGCTCAAAGCAGACGCAGAGGCCTATCTGGGCGAGACCGTTTCCGAGGCTGTCATCACCGTTCCCGCTTACTTCACCGACGCACAGCGTCAGGCTACCAAGGACGCAGGCAAGATTGCCGGTCTGGATGTAAAACGTATCATCAACGAGCCTACCGCAGCAGCTCTGGCTTACGGTGTCGATAAAGAAAACGACCAGAAAATCATGGTATACGACCTGGGCGGCGGTACCTTCGATGTCTCCATCATCGAGATGGGCGACGGCGTACAGGAAGTTCTGGCAACCGCAGGTAACAACCGTCTGGGCGGCGACGACTTCGACCAGAGACTGATGGACTACTTTGTTGCTGAATTCAAAAAAGAAAACGGCATCGACCTGTCCGGCGACAAGATGGCAATGCAGAGACTGAAAGAGGCTGCTGAAAAAGCAAAGATCGAGCTGTCCGGCATGACCCAGGCAAACGTAAACCTGCCGTTCATCACCGCAGATGCAACCGGTCCAAAGCACTTTGACATGAACATCACCCGTGCAAAATTCAACGAGCTGACCGCAGACCTGGTAGAAAAAACCATGGGTCCTGTAAACCAGGCTCTGTCCGACGCAGGTCTGTCCCCATCCGACCTGAACAAGGTCCTGCTGGTCGGCGGTTCCACCCGTATCCCGGCTGTTCAGGAAGCTGTTAAGAGAATCACCGGCAAAGACCCATTCAAGGGAATCAACCCGGATGAGTGCGTAGCAATCGGCGCTGCTATCCAGGGCGGCGTACTGGCAGGCGAGGTAAAAGGTCTGCTGCTGCTGGACGTTACCCCACTGTCTCTGGGTCTGGAAACACTGGGCGGCGTTTCTACCAAGATTATCGAAAGAAACACCACCATCCCGACCAAGAAATCCCAGATTTTCACCACCGCTGCCGACAACCAGACCTCGGTTGACATCCATGTCCTGCAGGGCGAGCGTGAAATGGCAAAGGATAACAAGACCCTTGGTATGTTCCACCTCGACGGCATTATGCCCGCACCCAGAGGCGTTCCGCAGATTGAAGTAACCTTTGATATAGACGCCAACGGCATTGTTCATGTAAGCGCAAAGGATCTCGGCACCGGCAAGGAACAGCATATCACCATCACTAGCTCCACCAATATGAGCAAGGAGGATGTTGAAAAGGCAGTTAAAGAAGCAGAGCAGTACGCCGCAGAGGATAAGAAGCACCGTGAGGAAATCGACGCAAGAAATGCCGCCGACCAGATGGTATATCAGTCCGAAAAGACCATTACCGACCTCGGCGACAAGCTCTCCGCAGACGACAAATCCGCACTTCAGAGCAAGATTGACGCCCTCAAGGAAGCGCTTAAGGGCACAAGCGTTGAGGATATTACCGCAAAGCAGAAGGATCTTGAGCAGAAGTTCTACGAGGTTTCCGCAAAGGTATATCAGCAGTCCGCTCCGAACGGCGCGGCAGGCGCACAGCCCGGCTGCGATGGTAGCTGCGATAACTGCGATAATCATTCCGCCGGTAACGGAAACGGCGACGGCTACGTTGACGCCGACTACCGCGAAGTAAACGACAACTGAGAGCTTAGCTAAGCCCTCACAGGCA
>OIWQ01002974.1_pt1 | contig 16133 bp, 15 predicted proteins | sample 1587571 | NCBI WGS metagenome assembly OIWQ01 (sample SAMEA3888910, study PRJEB22519) | human gut metagenome | biome: human gut; feature: human-associated habitat; material: faeces | place: Denmark | collected 2010 | reverse complement strand
TCCCGCAGACTTCCGTTTTCGCCAGGCTGCGGGCCGCACATGTGCGGCCCCTACATGCGCAACACATTTTAGCTTCCTCTCCTTCTCCACACCCCCTCCACCGCGTACCGCACCGCGTCAATGTGGTGGTTGTTCACGTCGGGGTAGCCCGGCAGCACCTCGCCCGTCCGCGGGTCGCGCTCGTACTCGTACTCACTGAACTCCGCCGCCGTGGCCGGGCAGCGCACCGGGTCAATGATGATCGCCGCCAGCCCCTGCAGCCACTTCATGCTCTCACGCACGCTGCCGGGGCCCTTCTGGGCTGCGCGGCAGGGCAGCCCGGCGGCGCGGTAGTCGGCGCAGGATTTCGGCTCGGCGGCATCCGCCGTCAGCGGGCCGTCCGTGCCTGCGCCGCGCGCCAGCAAAAGCTCTGCCGTCTCGCGGTTCGGCGTGCGGCTGCGCGTCAGCTCGTCAAAAATCACCAGCACCCGCCGCGCCGCATCGTAGGCCACGGCGTTGTAGGCCCAGGGGTCGGGGTACCAGCCCCAGTCCACGCCGTAGTAGACGCGGTCATACCGTTCCAGCTCGTCGTCCGGCACGGCCCGCAGCTGCAAATTGGCAAACACCGCCGCGCCGCTGCCCACGACCTCTCCGCCGTACTCATGGCGGAACGCCGCCGGGTTCGTCCGCTGCAGGTGCTCGGCGTCGGCCCAGAACCGCTCGCCCAGCATGGCCCGCGGCAGATCGCGGTAGGTCGAATGGTGCACCAGCTTGCCGGGGCGGGTCTCCAGCGCGTAGCGGTTGGCCCAGCTGCGGGCCATGGCCGGCGGGTTGAAGCTCTTTAACGTCAGCGTCCAGCTGCCGCCGCGCAGCACGGTCTGCTCGACGTTGCGCACCTCCTCGGGGCTGTCGAACTGGTCAAGCTCCTCAAACCAACAAATGCCCACAGCGCCGAACGGCAGCTTTAAGCTCTTGAGCTTGCCCGGGTCGTCCGTCCCGAAGAATAAGATCTTCTGCCCGGTGGGCAGATAGGTGCACTCCATCGGGCTGACCGTGCAGCGGAAATACCCCGCGCACCCCAGCTCCCCGATGGCCCATACGATCTGGTTGTACACGCTGTTGCGCAGCGTACCGCCGACCTTGCGCAGCACCACGGCGTGGCAGTCCGGGTGGCGCAGCAGCTGCCAGACCAGCTCCATCGAAAGATAGCTCGACTTACCGGACCCGCGCCCGCCCTTGGCCACGACCTCGGTCACCTCGCCGCGCCGTATTGCCTGATGCACGGGCCAGAACACGCCGGGTATCTTCTCCTTCAGCCGCACTTCCACCTTGGCGCCTCTCTCCTCTCTCTTCTCTCCTAACTTTCACTGTCCACAATGACCACCCCCTCTGTTTTCGCCCCGTCGCCCAGGCCCAGATGCTTGTACAGCATTTCCAGCGCGCGCAGCTTGTCGGCCACCTTGACCGGCAGACCACCCTCCTCGCCGGGGACAGCAAAGGCGATCTCGGCCAGCTCGTCCAGCACATGGTCCGCGTCGATCTCACACAACGGCATCCCTCCTTTTTCCCGAATGGGTATAAAAAACTCGCGGGAGGAATCACTTCCTCTCACGAGTTTCGATGGTATCATATTACCACTGTTGGTTGTGAAATACAATGAAATTTTGCGAAATCTTCGGGAAATTTACTGAAATCTTTTTCACGCCCGCTTCGGCACGGCCATCCCCTCCACAGCCGTCCGGTGCAGCTGGTACGCCCGGCGCTGAACTACCCCCATCGCCTCCGCAATTTCCGAAAAATTCTGCCCCATCACATAGCGGCGGCGCAGCACCTCCTGCCCCGGCCTATCCCGCACCGTCATGATGCCGCACATAATCTCCGCGCGCGTTTCCATGCAGCTTTCCAGCTGCTGCTCCAGCCTTTTCTGCGCTTCTTCGATACGTTCTACGGCCCGCGGCAGCCTGTCCGCGTTAGGGCCGCTGCGCCCGGGCATGCCGCTCATGCAGGCCGTCACCCGCTCGGCGTCGCTGCGCAGCACCTCGATTTCTTCTTCCAGCATGTGCTGGCAGCTGACAGACGCCTGATAGCGACCCAGCCACTCCACTTTTTCCTTATAGTCCATCGCTGTCCTCCTTATATGTTGCCGCTCCTGTCAGGTATTGTTGGTTACTCTCATCTTAATGCAACAACATATAGTTGTCAATATATTTTTGCAAATTCCCGCCTGGCAATCCCGAAAACCGGACTTCCGCTTCTTTTTCCGCTTTCCCGCTTGACACCCGCCGCCCCTCCATGCTACGATGACGATACCATAAAGAAAAGGAGTGTTCCGCCATGAAGCATCCAAAGGGCATCTGGCTCCGCAGGGGTCTGCTCCCCTATTACCTCACGGGTCATCGGCTTGCGCTGGCTCTCCTGCTCAGAGACAAGCCCAGCACTGCCGCACAGCTTACGGCGGCGCTCACCGAAGAGGGCTATCGCACCGACCCGCAGACGCTCGAAAAATCGCTGGCCCGCCTGACGCGGCTCGGCATCGTCTCGGTCTCCGACGGCGTCTACCGCTGCACCTGCGAGAAGCTCGACGCCGCCCGCTATTCGGAGTCCCAGCTGCTCGACCTGGTCGGCATGACCCAGAGCACCGTAAACGGCACTGCCTTTTACACCACCACCCCGCCCCCAAGCGTCAGCTCCCGCGGTCCCAGCGGCTCCTGATCTTTTTATAAGAAGAGGGTCCCTTCATGAAACGTCTTTCCCGCCTTGCCGCCTGTCTGCTGGCGCTGACCCTGACCGCCTGCACCGCCGCCGAAACTGCCGTTCCGGCGGCCACAGCCCCACCGACTGCGGCACCCGCGCCCACCGCGGCCCCCACGGCAGCGCCGCAGGCCACCCCGCTCCCCTACGACGACCTGTCCTACGTGCCGGAGTTTGGCTTTCAGCAAAAGCAGACCTACCAGCCGGACGAATACAACCGCCTCTATCTCGACACCTACTCCTTCAATGACCGCACCGTCCTTGTGGGGGCCGAGGACGAAACCGCCGCCCTGCTGGAAGCGGGCAGGGACCCCGGCCTCGGCGTGCGTTCCCTGCAGGCGCGCGGCATCACGGGGCAGGGCGTAAAGATCGCCATCATTGACCAGTCCCTGCTGACCGACCACCCCGAAATCTCCGGTGCTATCGCCGCTTACTGTGAGACGGGCATCGACAGCGGTCTCAACGAGGGCACGCTGCACGGCCCCGCCGTGGCAAGCATTCTGGCGGGGCAGACCGTCGGCGTTGCGCCGGGCGTGCAGGTCTATTATATGGCCACGCCCGGTGCAGCCGACAGCCGCCCCCTCGCCGACGCCCTGCGGCACATCCTCGAGATCAACGAGACCCTGCCGGAGGGAGAAAAGATCCGCGCCGTGTCAGTCTCCGCCGCCCCCGGGGACAGGGATCTGTTTGAAAATGCCGACCTCTGGCGCGACGCGCTCGCCGAGGCCGAGGCGGCGGGCCTTCTGGTGCTGACCGCGCAGGGTGCCGCTGCGGGTTCCGCGCGTCTCACCTTGAGCACCTCCACCTTTGACCTCACCCGGCGGGACAGCCCTGCCGCCTGCAAAACCGGCCTGCCCAATAACTCCGGTATGCTGGCCGCCCGGAAAAGTCCCTTCTGCCTGGGCCTGCCCTGCGCCTACCGCACCGTAGCCGAGGAATACGTCCCCGGCCAATGCGGCTACCGCTATGATGTGGTGGGCGGTTTGAGCTGGGGCATTCCCTACTGCGTCGGCGTCATGGCGCTGGGCTGGCAGGTCGCGCCTGCCCTGACAAACGAGGAAATGCTGCAAACCCTGCTGGCCACCGCCGCCCCCAACGCCGACGGCCTCCGCATCATCGACCCGGTACATTTTATAGAAACGCTGGAGCGCGAATACGCCTCCTGAAACCACAAAGCCCGCCCCGGTCTGACCCGGGACGGGCTTTGCGTATTGCTATGCTTTTGTCATCGGGGACTCCCCCTGCCTTCCCCCTTGGGGGAAGGTGGCCCCGCAGGGCCGGATGAGGGGCGGGTTCACGGCAGGCTCCCCTAAGCGGGTATCCTCCGCAAGCCTCCCGCCTTCAGCACAACGGTGCCACCAGCCGCAGCACCGCGCTGTACAGCGTGCCAAAAAATCCGGTCCGGCAGTCCGCCAGCGTCACCGCGGCACTTTCCTTTTCGATCTCCGCCAGATCGCGCCGCACATCGTCCAGCACCGCGCCGCCGTAGAGCAGCACGCTGTTCTCAAAATGCAGGTACAGGCTGCGGTAATCCAGATTCACCGTGCCCACCGCGGCAATGCGGTCATCCACCAGCCAGGTCTTGGCGTGCAGAAAGCCCGGCGTGTAGCTGTAAATTTTAACGCCTGCCCGCAGCAAATGCGGGAAATAGCTCCGCGTCAGCTGGTAGATCGTCGGCTTGTCCGGCACGCCGGGCGTGTAGATGCGCACATCGACGCCGCGCTTGGCCGCCAGCCGCAGGCAGGACAGCAGGTCGTTGTCCAGAATCAGGTACGGCGTGCAGATGTACAGCCGCTTCTGCGCCTGGTTGATAAGCTCCAGATACACGTTCTTCGCCACGGCCTCGCGGTCCACCGGGGTGTCGGCAAAGGGCTGCACCAGACAGTCCGTTTCCACCGGCACGGCGGCGGGCAGGTCGCAGCCCGCGTCCAGGTCCTCGTCGGGGTATTTTGCCTTCCAGAACGTCAAAAAGATGTTTGCCAGGCTCGCTGCGCCGGGGCCATCCAGCCGGACGCCGCTGTCCTTCCAGTAGCCGAACCGCACGATTTTATTGATATACTCGTCCGCCAGATTCACACCGCCCGTAAAGGCGATCTGTCCGTCGATGACCATGATCTTGCGGTGGTCGCGGTTGTTCATGACCAGGTTCAGCACCGGCACACAGCGGTTGAAGCTGAACGCCCGGATGCCGTCGGCCCGCATCATCTCGGCGTAGTTGTGGGGCAGCAGGCTCAGGCAGCCCGCGTCGTCGTAGATGACCCGCACATCCAGCCCTGCCGCGGCCTTCCGGCGCAAAATCTCGTGGATCTGCCCCCACATCTCGCCCATGCCGATGATAAAGCTCTCCACATAAATGCTGTGCTGTGCCCCCTGCAATGCGGGCAGCATATCGGCAAACATGCTCTGCCCGTCCGGGTAATATTTCGCCGCCGTGCCGCCGCAGACCGGCATCGGGCCGTAGTCGTGCAGGTAGCGGGCCGTCAGCGCGGCGCGGGGGTCCTGCCGCTGCAAGGCCGCCGCGGCGTCGGGGTCGTCCTTCCGCGCCGGGGCCATTGCGTCCTCGGCACGCTCCAGCCGGTGGCGCAAGCCCAGCGCCGGGCGCTTGTTGCCCCACAGCAGGTACAAAATGCCGCCCTGCACCGGCATAACGGCAAACAGGATCATCCAGCTGATCTTAAACTCCGGCACCGTGGAATCCTGCCGGATCAGCGCCAGGCACATGATAATGCTCATGGCAACGCCCACGCCGCCGAACCATTTGGCGTAGTCCGCCAGCCAGTAGAACAGCGCAAACAGCCAGAACGCCTGCAGCAGCAGAAGAACGCCGGTCACAACAATGCGGCTGAACACCAGGTTCAGCACCCGGCGCAGCATCAGACGCCAGTTCCGTTTTTTCATACAAACCTCGTATACAAATGCAAAAAGCCGCACGTCATCCCCCAAAGGACGGCGTGCGGCAGACTTCCTTTTTACAATTACAGGCGGTCAATGGCGGCCATGCAGTCGTCCATGGACAGGAAGGTCACGGCACAGTTGGAGCCGATAAACCACCGTTCATCCCCATTGCAGACGATTTTGCGGATAAGCTTGCCGTGGTACTCAGTCTGGATGTAGATCCCGTTGGGCACTCTCTTTCCCTCCCATATCTTGTAGTGTGGGCCGGGCGGCTGCCTCATATCATGGGCTTTCCGCACCGCGGCTGTACTTAAATTATGCCACAAATGCCCGCTTTGTGCAAGGTGCTTTTTGCTGTAGTTTATGTACGAATCGCCCCATTTTTTGGCATTACGCACAAAGGGTGCATAACAGCGGGCTTTTGGGCGTGTCAACTTTACCGCGAATGCACCAAAACAGCCTTTTTTCACGAAATTTGTAAAAAAATGTTGCGGGATTCCGCGAAACGTGTATAATATAAGATAGTATATTGTGTAGCAGTATCCATATATACTGCCCGATTTTACCATAAGTGACCGGAGGAGCTTAGCTATGACAAAACTGGAAACGCTGCAGTTAAAACTGACTGCGACCCGCGTGCGTATGGGTGTGATCGAAGCCACCCACGGTGCCGGGTGCGGTCATCCGGGCGGCAGCCTGTCCGCGGCGGACGTTCTGACCTATCTGTATTTCCGCGAGATGCGCATTGACCCCGAACAGCCGCAGGACCCCAACCGCGACCGTTTTGTACTTAGCAAGGGCCACTGCGCCCCCGGCCTGTATGCCACGCTGGCGGAGCGCGGCTTCTTCCCGGTGGCCGACTTGCCCACGCTGCGCCACTCCAACAGCTACCTGCAGGGCCACCCCAACATGAACACCGTCCCCGGTGTTGACATGAGCACCGGTTCCCTGGGCCAGGGTGTTTCCGCCGCCTGCGGCATGGCGCTGGGTGCCAAAAAGCTGGGCAGCGACATCAACGTCTACACCCTGCTGGGCGACGGTGAGATCGAAGAGGGCGAATGCTGGGAGGCGTTCATGTTCGCCAACCACTACAAGCTCGATAACCTGTGCATCATGATCGATGTCAACGGCCTGCAGATCGACGGCGCGACCCGCGACGTCATGAACTCCGAGCCGCTGGACCACAAGATGGATGCCTTCGGCTTCAACACCATCGTCTGCAACGGCAACTCCTTTGCCGACCTGGAGCAGGCGTTCAAGATGTTCGACCTGTCCCACGGCAGCGGCAAGCCCACCTGCTTCCTGCTGCGCACGACCAAGGGTCTGGGCGTCAGCTATATGGAAAACGCCGTCGATTGGCACGGCAAGGCCCCCAACGACGAAGAATACGCCCAGGCTATGACCGAGCTGCGCGCCGCCCACGCCACGCTGGAAAAGGAGATCGAGTTCAACAATGGCTGATATTAAAAAAATTGCTACCCGCGTCAGCTACGGCAACACGCTGGTAGAGCTGGCCCAGCAGGGCGCTGACAATCTGGTGGTTTTTGACGCCGACCTGGCCGCTGCCACCAAAACCGAAATCTTCCGCAAGGAGTACCCGGATCGTCACTTTGACTGCGGCATTGCCGAGCAGAACATGGTCGGCGTCGCCGCCGGTATGGCCACGATGGGCTTTGTCCCCTTTGTGTCCAGCTTTGCCATGTTCGTTGCGGGCCGCGGCTTTGAGCAGATCCGCAACTCCATCGGCTACCCGCACCTGAACGTCAAGATCGCTGCCACCCACGCGGGGCTCTCCGTCGGTGAGGACGGCGCGTCCCACCAGTGCTGCGAGGACATCGCCCTCATGCGCTCGATCCCCGGCATGGTGGTCTTGAGCCCGGCTGACGATGTGGAGGCCCGCGCAGCCGTCATCGCCGCCTACAACTATCAGGGTCCCGTCTACCTGCGCTTTTCCCGTCTGGCCACGCCCGTTTTCCACGATCCCGAGACCTACGAGTTCCAGATCGGCAAGGGCGAGAAGCTGACCGACGGCTATGACATTGCCGTCATCTCCACCGGCCTGATGACCAACGAGGCACTGCGCGCCGCCGTGCTGGCCAAGCGCCAGGGCATGAACGTCCGTGTCATCAACATGCCGACCATCAAGCCCATCGACGAGGAGATCATCCTGACCGCCGCCCGCGAGTGCGGCCGCATCATCACCGTCGAGGAGCACAGCATCATCGGCGGTCTGGGCGAGGCCGTCTGCTCCGTCGTCAGCGAGAAGCTGCCCGTTCCCGTGCGCCGCATCGGCGTCATGGATCAGTTCGGTCACTCCGGCCCTGCCAATGAGGTCCTGCGTGACTACGGCCTGACCGCTGACAACATCGTCAACGTCATCCGTGACATCGTCCGCCCGGACGCGAAGGCCTGATTTTCCATCACAAGTACAACAGCCCCGAAAGGCAACTGCCTTCCGGGGCTGTTTTTGTAGGGGCGAACATTGTTCGCCCGTCAGCCTTGCCGCGCCGTGCACTTTCCGGGTCGATGCGAGCATCGACCCCTACACCGTAGGGGCGGATTCCATATCCGCCCGGGAGCCTTGCGGCCGGCTGCATATTCTGCGTGCGAACAAGGTTTCCCCTGCATCACGCTCTTAAAACCGCTCCACCCTGAATACCCTTGCCCCGCTGGCCTTGGCCGCGGTCAGACCGATGCCCGAGTCCTCAAAGATCATTGTATCGGCGGGCGTAACGCGGAAATGCTCCATCGCCCGGCAATACCCCTCCGGGTCGGGCTTCTGCTTTTCCACGTCCTCTCCGGTCACGATCAAGCCGAACCATTCCCGCACTCCGAAATGCTCCAGCACCTCGGTGGCGTTCTGTTTGCTGCCGGTGGTCACGCAGGCCAGGTCATGCCCGGCGGCGCGCATCGTTTTCAAAATTTCCATCAGTGCCGTGTTCGGGCGCACCGCATCGAGAAAGTCACTGTACAGCGCCTTTTTCCTGTCATGCACGCGCTCCACATCGGCGGCGCTCGGCGCGCCGCCCATCAGCGGCGGCAGAAACCGTGTGTAATGTCCGCCGTTGCAGCGCTCGGCGTAGTATTCATCGGTCACGGTAAAGCCCAGCTCCTCCAGCGCCGCGCGGTAGGATGCCGCGTTGGCCGGCACTGTGTCCAGCAGGGTCCCGTCCAGATCCACACAAATCAGCATAGTGTCTCCTTTTTATGCTCCGAAAAATCCGCCACATCGTTGGCGACCATGACCAACCCGGCGTAGAACATCGCCGCGCGCTTGCGGTCCTTGTTCAGCTTGTAGGGCATCAGCCGCAGCCAGTGGATGACCTCGTGCATCAGAATGCTCTCGACCTGCTCCCGCGGGTAGCGGGCGCTCAGATCCTCCATCACGGCGGCCAACAGCGCGTCATAGGCCGCACTGCGCGTCAACTGGAAGTCGATACGGTTGTCCTGCACGGCCACGCGCGGCGTTTTCATCATAAATTCGTAGCTGCCGTGCAGGCTTTGCAGCAGCTTGCCGTAATCCAGGAACGGACTTTCGTGCAGATTGCCGGTATTCGGGTCGATCAGATACCAGCTGTCGTTGTCGGTGCGGCAGATGATGTTCTCAATCGTCAGGTCGCCGTGGATCGTGCCCACGGGGTCCTTCGCAAACAGGTTGCGCAGCCGGTCATGGTCAAACATCCAGTCCAGCGCGGGCAGGTTCTTGTACTCCACGCCGTTGATGCGCAGCGTGTCATAGCTCATCAGCTCGCGCAGCATCCGGTCCTCATGCAGCTTTTTCAGGTTGCCGTCAACCTTCGTCTCGATGTACTTTTCGATTTTCTCCGCGTCCGCCGGGACCGCCGTCGGCTTGTAGAGCTTATCCTCCAGCGTCGCCAGCACCGCACGCAGGATGGCGCGGCTCTTTTCCACGGGGTTCGAGTGTAGGTAGCGGAACATCCCCACGGCCTGCGGGTTGTAGACCATGTCGTACCAGCAGCAGCCGTCGGCCTCCTCGCTGCGCAGAATATCGCACAGCGGCAGGCGGTCTTGCTGGGCACGCAGCCAGTCGAGCTGCTCGGCCAGCTTTGCGCCGTCCTTGCCAAAGGCATATTTGCGGTAGAACGTCGATTGCGTGTCCATGCAGAGCATCGTCGTGGCGTTCGACCCGGCGGAGTAGTCCTCCAAAATCGTAATGCCGCGGTTCATCTGCAAAAACCGCTTGACGTAGTCCTTGTTTTCCAGACCGAAATACCGGCTCAAGAACACCGCGCGGTCATGCTCGTCGGCCTGCGGCAGCAGGTTCAGGTAGCTTTCCCCGGCGGGGGCGGCCTGCGTGGCCTGGTTCATCGCGCCGCGCACGCCCTCGGGCAGCAGCGTGGCCGCCCACATGGCCAGCAGCGGCAACACAAACCATGCCAGCAGCAGCCAGCGGGCCGCGGGGGCCGCCGTGCCCAGCGCACCGCCGGGCAGCAGCGCGGCAAAGTCCGCGGCGTTGCGCCCGAACAGCAGCCCGAACACATCCACCAGCTGCATCGGCTCCCCGGCCACGGTCAGCGCCGCCGCCAGCGCGGTGTAGGAGCCCAGATACGCCGCCCACATCAGCAGTGTATTGACGACCAGCCGCCCGATTTTCACGCGGCCCAGATCCTTGAAGGTATTGATGAGGCTCCAGAAGAACATCATGCCGTCCAGCTTCAGCGTGTCATTGAACAGCCCGCAGAACGCAAGGCAGATTTTCTTCAAAAAATCCCGCAGCGCCACGACCAGCACCAATCCCAGCACCAGCAGCAGCGAGAACACAAGGTAATACCGCGCCGCGCCGTCCACCGGCGCACCGCCCAGCCCCAGCAGCCGGAACGCAATAAACCCGAACGCCACAAACCAGACGTCGAGGAACCGATCCATGATGACCGTCGCCAGCGCAAAGCCGATGCCGCTCTTCATCCTGCGGCCTGTATAGACCGCGCGGAAGGCATCGCCCAGATGGAACGGCAGCACAAAGTTCAGCGCATAGCCGCCGGCCATGCCGCGCAGCATCTGCCCGCGGGGCGGGCGCTCATAAATGCGGATGAACTGCTCCCACCGCAGCAGGCGGAACGCATGGCCCACCAGCACCAGCAGCAGGGCCAGCAGCAAAAAAAGTGCAAGCATCAGCCCGTGATCCTTTCCGATTTCAATTTCCGTTTCAGCACTGCGTACAGCACCGCAGCCGCCGCCACCGCATACCCGGCGATAAACGGCGTCAGATAGTACATAAAGTAGGTGTCCGGCGCGGTCAAAAACACAAGCGGGATGCGCGCAAAAAACGTGCCTGCGGCAAAAAACAGCATCCAGCGCCGCTGCACCAGCAGCACCGCCAGTGCCAGGCCCAGCAGCACGAACGGCGGCAGCATCCACCACGTCAGGTCGATCAGCCCGCCCGCAAAGTCGGTGCTGGACGCCATATCCACAATAAACGCCCGGCGCAGCTCCTTGTTCAACGGCTGCACGGCGGCGCTGTCCTGCAAAAAGCTCTTTTGGTCGTCCTGCGTCGGCTCGCCCTCATACAGCAAAAATGCCGATGCAAACGCGATCTTCTGGTTGGACTGGCCGTTCTGGCGCTGGCGCAGCGTGTTGTAGAACACGCCCGCACGCTCCCGCAGCATGCTCTTGGGATACTTGAGGGCCAGCTTTATAATGGCCTTCTGGCAGGCCGACCAGTCCTCCGCCGAGCCGCCGCGCCCGGCGAGCATCCCCCCGCGCAGTTCATTGCCGTGGGTCTCGGGGTTGGCGCGGCAGAATTCCACATCAAACACGCGGTCAATGTCGGCCAGCGCCTCGGCGTCCTCCACGGGGTCGGCGTCCTGTACCAGCGCCGCCGTCTGATAGCACAGTGCGATCATCTTGTACTGCCATGCCTCGCCCATCAGCGCGCTGCTGTAGCGGGAGCAGGCGAAATACCCCACCAGCACCAGCGCCGTCACCGCGCCCACCGCCAGCGGGCGCAGCAGCCTGCGGGCGCAGAGCAGCGCCAGCAGCACCGGGATGGCGGCCAGATAGTAGACGCACTCGCTGCGCCACGACGCAGCCAGCGTGCCCAGCATCACGATAGCGGCCAGCTCCTTTTTGTTCAGCTTCGTGCCGCGCAGGTACATGGCCACCAGCATGAACACCAAAAACAGCTCGGTCCACGTTGACCAGGTCGTGCGGAAGGGCTGCTGGGTGTGCATCAGCACGGGCGGCAGCAAAAACGGCAGGTAGACCAGCGCAAACCACGCCGGGCGCACCGGGCGGGTCAGCCGCTTTTCGGCCAGGTCCTGCGCCGTGGCCGCAAAGCAGCCCACAATGCCGCTGATAAGCAGGTTCTGCACCAGCACGACGCCGCCGGGCATCGGCACAAACATCAGTGACAGAATGAACGCGCCGCTGGTCAGAAAGTGCTGCCATGAGTTGGGCTGCAGCGTCCGTGCCAGATACAGCACGGCCAGGTCATCATTGCCCCAGATGCCGGGCCAGACGATGAGCAGGATGACCAGATTCACCGCCAGATACGGCAGCGTCCAAGCCACCCACCGCCGGGCAAATTTGTCCCCGGCGCGCAGCTTCTGCACCAGCGTCACCGCGCCGTGCACCAGCCCGAACGCCAGCACCAGAAACAGCGCCTTGTAGACAAAAAACGCCGGTGTGCGCCAGTCATAGCGGAAGAACAGCCTGTCCGTTCCCAGCGTCAGGGCGCACCACAGCACCGCAGCCGCCAGCTCTGCCGCCGTTCGCTTTTTTGCAGGTGTTTTCATTCTTACTCCTTCAGGTCAGCGCGTCAAAACCGGCCTTATTGGCGGGTGCCTCCGCCGCGCGGTACTCGTCCGGCGTGCCGAACGGCAGATGTAAATCACACGCAAAGCCCGCAATTCTTGCGCCCTGCGCGGCCAGCACATTGTAAATGCCGGAGACAAAAAATTCCTTGTACTCGCAGTTTTTCAGGTATTCGGCGCAGGCGTCGGCGTAGGTTTTCTTATCCTTGAAATAGTATGCGCCGCAGATGGCATCATGGCTGACGACCTGCTTTTCCACCGTATGGCAGACATTGCCGTCCGCGCCGTACTGCAGATAGCTGTACGCGGGGGAATCACTCTCAAACGTCAGCAGTGCGCCCTCCGGGCCGTTTGCAAAGCCGCCCTTAGCGCAAAACTCGTTGAACGCCCTGCAAACAAACAGATGGTCGCAGTCGTTGAACAAAATCGGCTCACCGTCTGGCAGGTCCTCGCAGCCCTTCAGCGCCGTGACGGCCGCGCCCTCGGTCACCTCGGGCAGCGCCACAATGCGGGCCGCGGGCCAGTACGCCTTGATTTTTTCGTCGATGGCAAAGTCGCGGATATGCTCCTCGAGCACCACAAACGTGAGGTCCGCGCAGTCCACAAACTTCTCCACGCTGCGCGCCGCCCAGTAAAAGAACGGTTTTCCGTTAATTTCGATCAGCGGCTTCGGGCAGACAAAGCCGTTTTTGAAAAACCGGCTGCCCCTGCCGGCCATGGGTAAGATTAAGTGCAGCTTATTCATGTAAGCACCTGCTTTTTCAAATAATAAAGAATAAGTTTCTCTTGAAACCTCCGCACCTTCATACCAAACACAATTATCAGGCAATAAACCGTCAAGAGATAATTGTGGTGCACCAATATCAAAGACATCTGTTATTAAAATTTTAATATCTTCTATTTGTTTAGCTATATTTTTATTTAGTGTAGAAATACTTGTTGCCAGATTTGCATTAGTTGTATTCAAACTTTCTGCAAGGTCTTGAATATCTTTGTTTAGTGCATTAAAATTGTCGTTCAATTTCTTACTTGAAGCTATTGAACCATACTCAATTTCTGTAATAGTCATTCTATCCCCTTTGCTGGTTAATCATACATGCGTTTGTATTGTCTTTTATATTTTTCTTTCAAGGCTTCTTTTTCAGCTTTGTTGAGAGGTTGCTTATTCTGTAAAGAAAGTCCTAAGAACCTATTAATCATTTTGGTGGATGAGGACGTATCATTAGCTGCATATCTCTTGTTTTTGCCAATAAACCTATCATTTTTGTTATAACCGCCTAAATCGGCATCATACAGTTTATCAGGCTCTTTGTAGCCGCCATTAACAATTAAGTTGCCCAAGCCTTGAATAGTTGCTTCGGGTTTTAATAATGGTGAACGCATTGCAGGATAAACAGTTTCTAAAGCTTCTTTGCCAAGATAATTCAACCGAGGTGATAATGGTAAACTACCTTCTTTGAATTCACCGGTTTTCTTATCTAAATAACCTTGTTTGGCTTTTTCGCCCCAACCTTTTGTGTGTTTCATATATCTACGGCTAGTAATTTCACTGTCATTAAAGAATTGCTTACCTCTAACGGCTTCCATAGGCTTTTTAATCGCAGGAGAAAGTCCACCCTTACCTGACTCATCAATAAACTCTTTAAACGTACTGTAAGGTATCTGAGCAGTCTTATTTATAAGCAATTCTTTGTTGCTTCGGCTGTCATATACTCCAGTTCTTAATGCCCCTTGCTGCCACTCTTTTAAATCTTCATCTTTTTCTTTTAGACGTTCTAATTCAAGGAATATCATTGCACATCTGGCAGGATTTTCTTTTGCAAGGGTCAATGTGTGTCTTGTAATAGTTCTATACCAGGAATAGAAAGGTACAACTCTTTTAAGAACTTTCTTTTCAAACTTATTGAAGTTATTATAATCTCCAAGAGTATCTTCAATAAATTTGACCATTGTTTCTTCAAGTTCAGGGTAGTCTTTGATGTGGTTTAGAAACGCTTCTTGCGAAATCATACTTTGCCCGGTCTTTTTAACCAAATCCTTTTTAACCCTGTTCATTTTAATGCCATAGACTTGTTTACGTTCAAAGCGTTCCATCTTCTCATTAAGCTTCATTAATTTATCACAAACTTTATTAAAGGCCTTATTTGGCAAGCCTATGCAAATGTTCAAAGCTTCCGCACTTAATGATTTAGCATTATGAGTTTCAACTATCTTCTTGGGAACAGTTTTACCTTTAATAACTTTAAAGTGAAGTCCATTATCATAAGCAGCTTTCATCGTTTTCAAAGTGGATGTATCAATTGTATGCCCTCCGCAAAGATTTAGGAAATTATCTAATGACTGCCAACCAGTGTAAGTTTGTCTAGTTTTATACCCCTCAACAGCTTCAAGTAAAGAGCTTTCAATCACTTCGGCAGGTAACTCGTAGTCTTTAAGTTTTGCTGCTTGATAAAAGCTTTTAATATACTCGACAGGATTAGATTTTGCCATAATCATCATTTGGTTGCCAAATCTGTTATTGAATACAAATGATGATGAAGTTAAAACCCCTCTCTTGAAAGAGTTATTGAATGCATCAAGGATTGCACCTGCTGTTTTAGCAATGGCTTTTCCGGTCTGGTCTTTTCCATACCTTGCCCAATACTCAGCCACAGTTTCGCCGGAGCCATCAAACAGCTTCTTAAAGACTTGTTCAGGCAATTGATAATCAGGTTTAGAGTTTCTATTCGCTAACTCTATCCAATTCTTAGCGACCTTTTCATTCTTGAAAGCTTTCTTAATAGCTTCTTCGCCTTGCAGCATCATTTCATACCAGGCTGTTGATTTTTTACCGTAAACAGCATTAGCAAGAAGATTTCTATTAACTGCTACATAACCTTTAGACGCTTTTCCTGATGCGGGAATAGGTTTAGCAAATTCTGACTCAATAAAATCTACAGAGTCCTTTAGATGTTGAAGCTTAATTTCTTCCTTCTTGGTTTCAATAAGGATATCCCTTGTGCTTCCGTGCTCTTTTAAGCCTTCTAATGCTTTTTCACCAAAATGACCTACTTTATTTTCCCTGCTTTCGTTGTAGTTACGAGTAAGGTCTATTTTGTCGTTAGCTTTGCCAAAGCCTTGTTTAAAGTAAACTCCTTCACCATCTTTAGCTTGTTGTTTAAGTCTGTTGGTTGCTTGGTCTTGCGTAATAATATCAAAATCAATCTTGATTTGTTCTTGATGTTTAGATGAATTGCGAATGCTCTTAATGAACGATTGAGGAGTTGGAGCTAGTCGTTGCTCTCCTTGTATTTGTTCCTTAGATAATCCAATTCTCCCTGTTTCATGTTCAGGAAGCTTTCCGTCAAGTCGATAGCTTCTTTCATTGTTTGAGCCTTGATTGTTTCCTTTATACGAAGAACTTCCATTTCCAGTAAGTCTGGAGTTCCGCCCTGTTTCAGAATGTCTAATGTTGTTGTCAAAATATCCTTTGAGTGGTTCGACACTTTCTCCCCCTTCTTCTAGTATAGCTTCATTAAGTCGTTTATCAACTTCTGTTCCTTTGCTGTTATTGGGGGTTCGCTCATGTCCCAATCTATCAAACCGTTCTCCAATATTTCCGGGTTCTCTATACGGCTCTCCAATGTCATTAAATCCATATCTTGCTTTATCAACTCCGCGATATGTTGATTTATCTTGCTGTAATTGTCCATTAACGTCCTCATTTATTTCAAAGTTGCCATCTGTCTGTTTTCG
>OIWQ01002971.1_pt1 | contig 16176 bp, 12 predicted proteins | sample 1587571 | NCBI WGS metagenome assembly OIWQ01 (sample SAMEA3888910, study PRJEB22519) | human gut metagenome | biome: human gut; feature: human-associated habitat; material: faeces | place: Denmark | collected 2010 | reverse complement strand
AGATGGCAATTTCCGTGAAAGAGGCTGCCGAATACTACGGATTGGAAGTAAACCGCGGCAACATGGTCTGCTGCCCCTTCCACGCCGACCACACGCCCAGCATGAAGCTGAATGAGGATTACTTCTACTGCTTCGGCTGCGGGGCAAGCGGTGATGTGATCGACCTGACCGCGCGGCTTTTTCACCTGCCGCCAGCGAAAGCTGCCAAGAAACTGGCAGAGGATTTTGGCGTTGCCGAGCAGAAGCCGTCCGTTCTGGCGAGGCTGAAGCGCGGAAAGACGCAGGTGGAAGCCGAACGCCACTGTTTCCGGGTGCTGCGGGATTACTTCGGCATCTTACGGGACTGGAAAGAGCACTGTGCACCGCAGTCGCTGGAAAACCCCATCGACCCGCGCTATGCGGAAGCGTGCCACATGCTGGATCGCATCGGGAATATGCTGGACATTTTGATCTCCGGCACACCGCAGGAACGTGGGTCGGTGGTGGCCGACATGCAGAAGGACAACCGCCTTGGACTCATGGAAGAGCGGAACCGCCAAATCAAGGAGGATATGTATGGACAAGGTTGAACCGCCGCGCTGGATACAGGACAAGCACTTCAACGAGGTGCTGTTCTGTGAGGATTTTCTGGCGGCGCACCCCATGGTATGTGTCAGCGGCAGCTTTTTCACCGTGGATGGCCGTGTTACCGATGAGGAGAGCATCCGCAAGCAGATTTACGAAATGCTTCGCCCGCATTTCAGCTGCGGCCTTGCAAAACGCGCCTCCGGCCTGCTGGAAATGCCGAAGCTGGAAGCCTATGCGCCGGATCTGCCCCTGCACGAGGATCGGATTCACGTGGCCAACGGCACACTGTTCCTCGGTGGAGAGTTCCGCCCTGAAAAAGAGTTCTGCCGCAACCGTCTGCCGGTCAGATTCCATCCCAACGCGCCGCAGCCGGTTCACTGGCTGCGTTTTTTGTCGGAGCTGTTGGAAGAGACGGACATCCTGAACCTGCAGGAATACCTCGGCTACTGCCTGATTCCAACAAATCGCGGGCAAGTCATGATGCTGCTCAAAGGCAACGGCGGCGAGGGCAAAAGCCGCATCGGCGTGGTGATGCAGAAGCTGCTGGGCAGCAATCTGAAGAACGGCAGCATCGCCAAGGTGGAGCGCAGTCCCTTCGCCCGGGCCGATCTGGAGCACGAGCTTCTGATGGTGGATGACGACATGAAGATGGAAGCCCTGAAATCCACCCACTACCTCAAATCCCTCATCACCGCCGAAATGCCGATGGACTTGGAGCGCAAGGGGGAGCAGAGCTATCAGGGCAAGATGTACGTCCGGTTTCTGGCGTTTTCCAACGGCGATCTGGAATCCCTCTACGACCACTCGGACGGCTTTTATCGGCGTCAGCTCATCCTGTCGGTGAAGAAAAAGCCGCCCGATCGGGCGGACGATCCGTTTCTGGCGGACAAGCTCTGCGGGGAAATCGAGGGAATCTTCCTTTGGTGCTTGGAGGGGCTGCGCCGTCTGCAAGCCAACAGCTTCCGCTTCACCGAGAGTACGCAGACAAAGGCCAACCGCGAGGACGCCCGGCGTGAGGCAGACAACGTGCTGCTGTTTCTGCGCTCGGAGGGATACATCCGTCCGAAAGCCGACAGTACCATCACATCGGCCAATCTGTACGCTATCTATACCATGTGGTGCAGCGACAACGCCTACAAGCCTCTGGCGGCGCGGACGGTGAGCATGACGCTGAAAAAGCACGCCGACGAGTTCGGCTTGGAGCACGACAACCATATTCAGAACGCCCTTGGCAAGCGGGTCAACGGCTTCTGGGGCATTGAGGCGTTGGTCACACCGCCGGTTTTATGAGCGCAAACGCAAAAAGCTCCATCCCATCCATCCCAAGCATCCGGGATGGATGGGCGGATGGGATGGATGTTTTCAGGTTCAGCCGGGAATGGGGTCGCAAGCGCCGCTCCGGCAGAGCTGAAAAGGGAGCGCATTTTCAAGACAGATGAAATCAGGAAAGAAATCTGCGCGGCGGCGAAAGGATTTTGCGAAACCGCGCTGCCCGGAATCGAGAATCGGCATTACGAAAAAGTGTGCATCTGCACGGTTTTGCGAAATGTACCACGGTTTCGGAAAGTCGATACCGCTCACTTATGAAGAGGACATCGACCGCCGCGTTTTTAGCGGATTTGAGCAGAACAGATTTTTACACCAGACAGCGAAGCGGATGCGCCGAATGGCGTGCTGGCATCGCTTTTTCATGATCTGAATTTGGGAGGATTTTTGAATATGAATGTACGCAATGAAATCAAGGCGCAGATCGTCCGCGCCGGTTTTACGATGCAGGAGGTTGTCGATCTTCTTCATGACGAATATGGTTGGTCAGACAGCGTTTCCAACCTGTCTGCCAAGCTGCAAAGGGAGAGTATCCGCTATAAGGAGGTCGTGGAGCTGGCTGACGTGCTGGGCTGCGACATCGTGTGGGTGAAGCGAGGGGCGCGCCGATGAAAGCACAGTACGCCATTCTCCGCTTTGCCAAGTACAAGGGGCCGGAAATCGGGCATATTGAGTCCCACAACGAGCGTACCAAGGAGAAATACGCCAGCAATCCCGACGTGGACACGTCCCGCAGTCACCTGAATTTTCATCTGGTGACGCCGCAGCGCAAGTACCGCGCCGAAGCGGAAAAACAGATCGCGGAGGTGGGCTGCCGTACTCGCTCCGACAGCGTGCGCGTGGTGGAGGCGCTGGTAACAGCCAGTCCGGAGTTTTTCAGAGGCAAGAAGCGCAGCGAGATCAAAGCCTATTTTGCTGAAGCGTTGGACTTCATCAAGCAAAACCAGAAGCCAGAAACAATCATATCCGCTGTGGTGCATATGGACGAGAAAACGCCCCATATGCACCTTTCTTTTGTCCCGCTGACAGAGGATGGACGGCTCAGTGCCAAAGAGATTGTCGGCAACAAGAAAAAGCTGACATGGTGGCAGGATGAGTTCTGGAAGCACATGGTCAAGAAATATCCCAATCTGGAGCGGGGCGAGAGCGCCAGCGAAACCGGACGCACCCACATTCCGCCGCGGCTTTTCAAGGAAGCTGTTCACCTGAACCGGCGGAAGGAGCAGATCATGGCAATTCTGAACGACACCAATCCGTTCAACAAGAAAACCAAGGCGGAAGAACTGGCAGCGCTGTTGGACAAGTACATCCCCGGCGTGGAGGCCATGCGGACAAAGCTCAGAAAGTACGACGCAGCTTACAGGGAGCTGACCGCCGAAAATGCGGCGCTGGAGAAGCAGTTGGGTGCTGCCTCCAAGGAGAGCGTCCGCAAAAAGCTGGAGATCAGCCAGAAGCTGGGCGAGCTGGAGGAACTGCATCGTATGGTGGATGCCCTGCCTCCGGAGATTTTGCAGGCGGCAAAGCGGGCGGCGGTGTATAAGGCGCAGGAAAGATGAGGAAAATAAAGATATAAAGGAGGCTGGTTTTATTTGGAGATGAACGTCAGGGATGACAAGAAGCTTGTGGAAATCTGGCTGACGAATGCAGAAAAGATCGATCCCGTCCTGCGGGAGGGACTGAAGGAGATTTACGCCAAATACAAGGCGAAAAAATACATGGTGGCCGTGTTCGAGTCCGGCAAGGGCGATCTTTATGAGAACACGCGGGATCTGCTGCTCTTCAATCGACGCCGCAGCGCCGAAAAGGCCGTGCAGCAGGAGAAAAAGCAGCGAGCCGTGGGCATGGAGCGCTGAATGATGGGCGGAGGGGAAAAATCTCTTCCGCCCTTTTTCTTTTTTGCCCTTGCAAAGCTCGAAAACATCCTGTACAATATTATCTGAAATAAAGTGTTTGTGAAAAGATATATGTGGCTTACACTGGCCGTCAGAGAACCGGAGGGAAACGCAAATGGAACATGAAATGATGGAGCACAGTGAAATTCTCCTGTACAGCGATGAAAATGGAAAAGAATTTGTAAACGTTGTATTTATGGACGAAACATTCTGGCTGACGCAGGTTGGCATGGCGGAATTGTTTGACTCCAGTAAGTCCAATGTCAGCGAGCATTTGTCACACATCTTCGAGGAGGAAGAACTGGACAAAGCATCCTGCATGAGAAAATTCGGAATTTCCGAATTTTCTACGAAGCCTACCAATTTTTATAACCTTGACGCCATCATCGCCGTGGGTTACCGAGTGAACTCCAAAAAGGCCACACGCTTTCGTCAGTGGGCAACGAAGACACTGAAAGAGTACATTCAAAAGGGCTTTGTGCTGAATGACGAGCTGATGAAGAATGGCCGTCCGTTCGGCAAGGATTACTTCGACGAACTGCTCGAGCGCATCCGTGAGATTCGCGCCAGTGAGCGGCGAGCTTATCAAAAAATTGCAGACGTGTTTGAGCAGTGCAGCTATGACTATGACAAAAACAGTGAGACCACGAAAGCGTTCTATGCCTTCGTGCAGAACAAGCTGCACTATGCCGTCACCGGCATGACGGCGGCAGAGCTGATTTCCGAGCGGGCCACGCTGGACAGCCCCACCATGGGACTCACCACATGGAAGGGCGCGCCGGATGGAAAAATCCTCAAAAGCGACACGCTGGTGGCGAAAAACTACCTGAACGAAAAGGAACTGTCCCGTCTGAACCGGCTGGTGACCATGTTCATCGACTACGCCGAACTGATGGCGGAGGACGAGCAGCTGATGAGTATGCAGGACTGGCTGAACGAAACCGACCGCTTCCTCACCAACAACCGCCGCAAGGTGCTGGACGGAAAAGGTCACATTTCGCGGGAAGCGGCGACCAAAAAGGTCGGCGCAATTTACGATGAATTCCGCAAAAAGCAAGACGCTGAATACATCTCCGAGTTTGACCGGGAGATGGCGAAATATCTGAAAGGCGGTGAGCCAGATTGATTGAAACATTTGACATTGCGGGCTATGCCCGCATTTCCGTGGACGATGAGCAGGAGCAGAAGAACATCTCCATCGAGAACCAGAAGGCCATCATCGAAGATTATGTAAAAACCCACTTTCCCAGCAGCACGCTGACGTTTTTTGAAGACCGCGACCGCTCCGGCTACACCTTCGACCAGCGCGAGGGCTATCAGGAGATGCGCCGGGGGTTGATGCAGCACAAATACGACATTCTCATCATCAAGGACTTTTCCCGTTTCTCCCGCCGCAACTCGCGCGGCCTTGTGGAGCTGGAAGACCTGCGCGACGCGGGCGTGCGCATCATCTCCATCGGCGACGGCATCGACTTTCCCAACGATGACGACTGGCTGAAAATCCAGTTTCAGTTCCTTGTGAACGAAATGCCCGTCACGGATACCTCCCGCAAGGTGCGCAGCGTTGTGAAGCGGCGGCAGAACGACGGCGAGTGGATCTGCGCCGCGCCCTACGGTTACATCGTCACCGAGGGGAAGCAGTTTGAGGTCGTCCCCACCGAGGCGGCCACCGTCCGGCAAATCTTCGACCTTTACAACAACGCCGGTTGGGGCTACAAGAAAATCGCCAACTATCTTACCGACGAGGGCGTTCCCACGCCGCGCATGTCCGAGCGGATGCGCAAGGAGGCGGCAGGTAAGAAGACGAAGCGCGACGCCAAGAACGCGTGGGCCATCGCCACGGTACAGGGGATTCTCGACAACGATTTCTACATTGGCACGCTCCGTCAGGGCAAGTATACCCGCGCCAAGATCAACGGCAAGGATATCAAGCGCAACGACGATGAGCACATTGTCATTGAGAACCACCATCAGGCCATCATCGACTACCGCACCTTCGCCATCACCCGCGCCCTGCGGGAAAAGCGCAGCCGGAACAACTATCGCGGCGTGAAGGTCAACGACAATGTGTACTCCGGCTTTTTGCAGTGCGGCGACTGCGGCAGTCCCCTGTTCGCCATGAGCCGCTCTGATCTCGCCCCCGCCTACACCTGCGGAACCTATCACCGCCGGGGCCTCAAGGGCTGCACCAGCCACCATATCCGCGTCGATCGGCTGGACGAGCTGCTGAAAAGCTATGTGCGGAAGCTGGCAGACAGCTCTGCCGCCATGCTGACGCAGCTCAACGAGGAATTAAAGCGCGAGACCGAGCAGGTGGCGGAAACAGAGCAGTCTGCGGACAATCTCGCCGAGGTGCTGGCCGATCTCACTGAGGAACTGAAGGTCATGAAGCGCCAGCGCATCCGGGAGATCATGAAAAAGCCCGAGCAGGAGGCCTCCATCGAGGCGCTGTACGACGAGATGGAAGCTGACCTCCAAAAAAAGATCGACGGTCTGCGCCACCAGATCGACCTGCTATCTGACAAGCGCAACACCATCATTCAGGTGAACCGCGTGGCCAAGACCGCCATCGAGGTGTTCCGCGACATTCTGGAAAAGGGCACGCTGGAGCGGGGCGACCTGGAGCTGCTGATCGACAAGATCCTCGTCTTTGAAGATCACCTGGAAATCAGGCTGCAATCGGACATCGACACGCTGCTGCGCTGCGGCACGCTCCCCGCTGAAACGGAGGACGCCGCAAATTTTAATGGGAGCACGGAAAATATCGAAAGCACGCTGATCCAGTCCTCAAAAGGCCACGAGGACAAGGTTTTCCGTGTCAATGTTATCAGCAACGGCGACCCGTTGGAGATTTACACCACCCGGGAGGGGGAGGTCATATTCAAGAAGTATTCCCTCCTTGGGGGACTGGAGGACTTTGCGGCGCAGTTCTGTGACGCCCTCAACCGCACCAGCGGCTTCACCGCCGCCGTGACTGACCGGGACGCCGTGATCGCCATCACCGGCGCCGGGAAACGGGAGCTGCTGGGCAAGTCCCTGTCCGAGGCCCTGTCCCGGGTCATGGAGGAGCGCAGCATCTACTGCTGCCAGGGCGCCGACCAGCCCCTGCCCGTCACCGACGGAAACGACCGCTACACCGCCGCCGTGGCTGCGCCCATTCTCTGCGAGGGGGACGTGCTGGGCCTGGTGCTGTTTCTGTCAGCGGAGGGCCAGGTCCCCGGCGAGGGGGAGTATAAGCTGGCCCAGACCGTGTCCGCCTTTCTGGGCAAGCACATGGAAACGTGATCCCTGTCTCCGGACCAGATAACAAGCAAAAGGGAGAGGCCGAAGGCCCTCCCTTTTGCTTCATTTTCCGCGGTGCAATCCCAGCACCTCGTCCGCCGACACCTTATAAAGCTGGCATAGCCGGATAAAGTGCCGCAAAGGCAGCTCGCTGGCCTCTCGTTCATAGCGGGCCACCATTGTTTGTGAGGTTCCCAGGTATTCCGCCACCTGTTGTTGAGTCAGGTCGTGGTCTTCCCGCAAATTTCGCAGGTTTATGGTATATGCATTCATGCCGTACCCCACCTTTCTGTGAGGTAGTATATGCAAGTAAAGATATTTACTATTGACTTTAGTAAATATCTTTACTATTATATGTAAAGCAGGGTCAAAACCCGGCAAAAAAATAAGGAGGAGAGTAACTTGAAAAAGAACATGACGAACTGCGAGTCCTGCGGTGGGGAGATCGCTGTTTCGGCAAAATCCTGCCCCCAGTGCGGAGCGAAGGTGAAGCGGCCTGTCACCAAGAAATGGTGGTTCTGGGCAATTATCGTGGTGGTAGTGCTTGGGATCATCGGCGGGGTCTCCGGTTCAAATTCCGAAAGCAAGCCCAATACAAACACACCGTCTGGTACGGAGGAACCCATTTCCTACACGCACTACAATGTTACCGAGCTGTTTGACGCACTATCCAGCAACGCCATGAAGGCACAGTCCGACTTCAAGGACCAATATGTGGAGATCGAAGGTTATCTGAGCGTAGTGGACAGCGATTGAAAATACATCAGCGTGGGCGCTGCGCCGAATGATTACAGCTACATCTTTCAGACTGTTCAGTGTTATATAAAAAATGACACCCAGAAGCAGCAGATCATGGAGATCAGCACCGATTCGCCCATTGTTGTACGGGGCAGGATCACCAGCGTAGGCGAAGTCTTGGGCTTTTCTATGAACATAGACAGCATCAACTGACCTGCAAGCCCAAAGCAATAGGGAGAGGCCGGAGCCTCTCCCTATTGCTATCTGCGAATTGTCTGCAATTTATCTGCAATTTACCTGCGTTTCCCCGTTACCGGCGCTCCAGCAGGCCGTCGTTGATGCGGTACACCACGTCGGCCCGGTCCATTACGGACAGGTCGTGGGTCACCACGATGACGCAGCGGTTTTCGTCATGGGCCAGCTTCAGCAGCAGGTCGATGATGTTGTCGCTGTTCTCGCTGTCCAGGTTGCCGGTGGGCTCGTCCGCCAGCAGCAGCCGCCGGTCCATGGTCAGGCCCCGGGCGATGGCCACACGCTGCTGCTCGCCGCCGCTGATGTGGGTGGGATAGCGGTCCAGCAGCTCCTCCGGCAGGGACACCCGCCGGGCCAGCTCCAAAGCCTGCTGCCGGGCCTCCTTGGCGTCCATATGGCACAGCTCCATGGGGTACTCGATGTTCTCCAGGGCCGTCAGCATGGGGAACAGGGCGAAGTCCTGATAGATCACCGCGGCCTTCCGGCGGCGGTATTCGTCCAGGTCCATGTCCCCGGTGGGGGTGCCCTCAAACAGCACCTGGCCGCTTTCCGGCAGGTCCAGCCCCGCCATCAGGCTCAGCAGCGTGCTCTTGCCCGCGCCGGACTTGCCCACCAGGGCGTACAGGGTGCCGCACTCGAAGACGCAGTTCACACCCCGCAGCACCACCTTCTCGGGACTGTAGCTGTAGCGCACGTCTTTCAATTCCAGAATCGGCATATCATTCAACCTCCCTGCGGTTTTTCAGAATATGGCGGCTGTTGGCCCGGCACAGGGCCACATGGGCCCCCAGCAGCCACAGCACGGCAAAGGCGGCGGTGAGGCCCAGGCCCAGCCTGCTGCCCCAGCCCAGGACCAGGCACAGGCCCGCTCCCAGGACGGCTCCCAGCGCGGCCAGCATCAGCTGCTCCAAAAACAGGCTCCCATAGGCGGTTTTCCGGTCCGCGCCCACGCTGCGCATGGTGCGCAGCTCCCGCCGCCGGGACTGCACCTGTAAAAATGCCAGCAGATACGCCAGGCCCAGGGCGATGGCATACACCACCGGGAACAGGTGCTGCATATACCACAGGCGCTGGGCGGCGGCCCGCTCCGTGGTCAGGTACGCCGCGTCGTTGATGATGACGAAGTTGCGGATGCTGCTGATCCGCCCCACCTCCGACAGGCCCATGTCGTGCAGGGCCTGCTTCACGGAGGTCAGGTCCGTGCAGCTAGGGATGGAGAACGTGGCCCCGCTGTACGCCTGCCGCATACAAATGCCGCCCCGGGTGAGGATGGTCCCGCCCGGCAGATCCTGGGTGCTCCATTCATAAACGGAGGCCATGGACAGGTCCAGGAAATACTTGGGCATATCCAGGTTCGCATAGATGTTGTTGGCCCGGCCCGTCTGCACAAAGGCTCCCACCACCCGGAAGGCCACCTGGATGATCTGGGTGTCGTTGGAGTTCGTGTAGGGATAGGTGATGGTCTCCAGCCAGATCCAGTCGCCCAGCCGGATGCCGTACTCGTCCATCATGTCCGTGGGGATCAGGCAGCGGTTCTCCGGCGGCTTATCCTTCACGATGTGACCGGTGTTGGGGTCGATCTCCAGCGTGGGGTCGGCGGCCAGGAAGCCCTCGTCATAGCCCTCCAGCCACTCCACCTCCACCGAGGTGCGGGACAGGAACTCCGGCGCACCTTTCAGGCTGTTGGTGAACACCAGCTTGGGCCCGGACCGCAGCTCGTCCTCATATCGCTCGGCGGCAAAGGAACCGATGGGCTGCTCCCGCTGGCCGGGACCTCCGGCGAACTTGCCGTCCCGGTAGAAGCCGTTGAAATAGTAGGGCGCGGTGGTCAGATAGGTCACATCGGCCACGCCGGGGATCTGGCTGATCCCCTCCACCACGCCGTCGCCCAGGGCCAGCCCGCTGGTGGACTGGCCGCGGATATCCGTCAGGAAGCCCCGGACGGAGCTGTCCGAGCGCAGCTTCATCAGCTGATGGTCATAGCGGGTGACGGTGCCCGTCAGCTGGCAGAACAGCACCGCCGCGCAGATGCCCGCCAGCACCGGCACCAGGGACCGGAAGCCCCCTCGCCGGGCCGAAAGCCGGGCATAGGTCAGGGCTCCGCCCTTCAGACTCCGGGAGCGGGCGCCCTGGGCGGTACGCCGGGTCCGGCGGCGCTTATGCCGCCGCTCCAGGCTGACCACGCTGAACACCAGGCAGGAGACCAGCGCCAGGACCAGGGTGGCCAGGGCGATCAGGGCCAGGATCCCCCAGCCCGGGGCCGCCAGATACTCCGTGGCCGTGCGCTGCATGGCCAGGGCGGTGTTGCTGAAATACAGCTCCGCCGACGCGCCGTTTTCCAGCATCAGCTCCAGCAGCTTCAGAACGCCCAGCCCCACGCACCGGCTGAGGATCCATCCCAGCACCGCCGCAGGCAGGGCCACCGTTCCGGCGCAGAACAGGAAATAGGTATGCACGTTCCGCCGGGCAGCGCCCACGCGGATCATGGTGCGGCCCACGCCCCGCTGGCGATACACCAGCAGATAGCCGAACAGCACCAGAAAGCCCAGGCCTACCGCCAGGCACACACCGGCGATGATCTGCACCATCCGCAGCATATCCTCCAGAGACTGGGACACGGCGGTGTAGCCCTGGTCGTATACGGTGATCTGGATGGAGCCGGGCAGCTGCTGCTGCAGCCGCTCCACATACGCCTGGGCCTGGCCGTTCCGAATTTGCAGCTGCCCCAGGGTATAGGAGCAGTGGTTCACCGTCATGTCCACGTCCTCCCGCACCGGGATATACACCATGGAGTCGTATTCCTCGTTGGCGGAGAAAATGCCGCTGACGGTATAGGTGTCCTGGGCGTTGAAGCCCTGACTGTTCCAATAGCTGTAGGGGACCAGGGTGTTCTCCCGGACGGCCAGGGACAGGGGCAGACTGCCGCCCACGTCCAGCCCCAGGTCATCGGCCAGCGTCTGGGAAATCAGGCAGCTCTTGCTGCCGGCGGCGTAGTAGTCCCCCTGGACCAGGGTCAGCTCATCCTGCTGGAAGGGCAGCAGGTCCGCCGGGCGGTCCGTGGCCTGAGCCGTCAGGCTGTGGCTGGTGACCTGGAAGGTCTGGCCCACGGCCTCGATATCGGTGCTGCCGTCCAGCTGGGCGCAGGAGCCGTCGGGCCGGGTGATGTCGATGGCGCTGACCTGACTCAGGGACACGCCGTTGGCCTGATAGGGCTCGGGGCACAGCTGCTTATAGGACGGACCCAGCAGCGAGTTCTCCGTGTAAACTCCCTGGACCAGATAGTAGTGCCCGGCCTTCCAGATGGTGTCCGAGGGCATATGGTAATCCTGGCTCAGGTCGGCGCTGCTGCCCTCCTGCACGTCCAGCAGCACCGGCTGATTCGCAGCCAGCCGCTCGCCGCTGAACAGGGTCTCGACGACGTTGGCATAGTAATACGGCAGCTTCACCTCCCGGTCCGGGGTACCCGTGCCCCACTGCCAGACCAGTTGACCGTCCGGGTCCAGGAGCGGATAGAAATCCGGGTCCTGGCCCTTGATGCGCCGGGTGGCCTGCTCCGTCAGCCGGATCACCAGCGCAAAGCGGTTTTCCAGCACGGAGTAGTCCGTCAGCGACTCCAGCGCCGGGGTATAGCCCAGGGCCACGCGGGTGGGCTCCCAGTCCACCAGGGCCGGGTCCGACCGGTCCAGCCTGCTTTCAAACTCCGTCAGAACCTCTCCGGCGTCCTCCACCACCCGGGCGGTGGAGGGGTAGCCCGGGCCCAAATACTCCACCAGTCCGATGGTGGAATAATTCTCCCGGCATTGGCGCAGGGTCTCCTGCAGGGCGAAGCTCAGCCCCAGGGATGTGCCCAGCAGCGTCACCAGCAGGGTCATCAGCAGCAGAAATGCCACCGATCGCCTGCGGGTGCGCAGGGCGTTCTGAATGCCGTGTCTGGCAAACATACGGCCTTCCCTCCTTCTTTGATTTCCGTTATGTAATGGATGTTATTGCAGCCAGGCGTGGAAGGACACGCTGCCGCCGGAATACCGCGGGTCCTCCTCCAGCAGCAGGGACTGGCCCACCCGGCGGAAGGTCGAGCGCAGCACCCCGTCCACGCTGAGCACCGTTACGGAATCCACGATGTAGTCATTGTGTCGGGTGCCCGTGTCCGGACGCTGGGACTCCAGGTCCGTGGGCTGGTCGGCAAGGCCCCACTCGTAAAACCGCAGATGGGGCACGTCCGTCTGCCGATAGTAAGACCCCTCCGTGGGGTAGAAAATCTCCACGTCGGCGTAGCTGGCCACGCCGTACCACTGCTTCTGGGCGATCCAGTCCTCCGGCTCCTCCGTCAGCTGCACCGTGTAGCTGATCCGCTGGGCGGCGGGGTCCAGGGTGGAGGAGACGATCAGGGCCTTGGAGCTGGTCTCCCGGAGCCGGTCGGGGTCTGTCTGACCGGAAGCGGTCTCCGGGGATACCCCGGTCCGGGCGGGCTTTGGCTCCGTGAGGAAGGTCATGGCCAGCGCGGCGCACAGCAGCACCGCCGCCGCCGACAGCCACACCCCGGGGCGGCGATAGTGCAGCACCGACTTCACCCGGTCCCGGACCCCCACCTCGCCGAAGGCCAGGGGACACAGCACCAGCCTGCGCCGCCGGGGCATGGCGCAGTCCAGCAGGGCCTGGGAATAGGCGGCCCGCTGGGCCCGGTTCATATCCCGCACCACCCGCTCGTCGCAGGCCAGCTCAATGTCCCGGCACAGCAGGACATACGCCGCCCAGATCAGGGGGTGGAACCAGTATACCGCCACCAGCAGATGGCCCAGCGGCTTCCACCAGTGGTCCCGGCGGCGCAGATGGGCTCCCTCGTGGCGCAGCACGCTTTGCAGGGTCTCCCCCTCCAGCCCCGAGGGCAGATACACCCGGGGCCGGAAAATGCCCAGAATAAAGGGGGAGGAGATGTCGTCGCAGAGGTAAACCTGCTTCCCCACCCGGATGGAGGCCGCCACCTGCCGCCGCAGCCGCAGATAGCTCGCCGCCGCCCAGCCCAGCACCGCCGCCATGCCCACCAGCCATACCCAGGCCAGGTCCGTCAGGGCGATCCCCGCTCCGGGGGAGGCCGTCCCTATGGCCGCGGCGGCGGGAAGCGCCGCCTGCCCCGGCTGGGGCCGGACGCTGAGAACGCTTTCCGGCAGCACCGGGCACATCAGGCACACCGCCACCAGCCCCCACAGCAGGCAGTTGCCCCACTTGGGCATCCGCCGCCGGGTCACCAGCCGCACCGCCAGGATGGCCAGCACCAGAAGTCCGGCGTTGGCGCTCATACCCGCCACCGCCAGGAAGATCCGGCTCAGCACGGTCACTCCTCCTTCCGGAATTTGTCGATCATCTGCTGAATTTCCTCCGCCTCCTGGGCAGACAGGCCCTTCTGGGCGGTAAAGGCCGCCACGAAGGCCGGCAGGGAGCCGTGGAAGGCGTTGTCCACAAACTGCTCGCTGCGGCGGGAGGCAAACTGCTCCCGGGTCAGCACCGCCGACACCAGGCCGTCCTCATTCCGGAACAGCCCCTTTTCGCACAGCTTCCGCAGCACCGTATAGGTGGTAGGCTTTTTCCAGTTCAGCTCCTGCTCGCACAGCTTCACCAGCTGGCCGGAGGGGATGGGCTCATGGTCCCACACCAGGTTGGCAAACCGCTCCTGCACCTCACCGATCTCCATATCGCGAACACGCATATCAAATGACCTCCTTTATATAGTTGACGTGTTGTAAACTCCTATCAGCTTATCATACGCCAATCCCTTTGTCAAGTTAAAGCGTGGAATCGTGTATTCCTGCTCTTTTTGTTTGTCACATACGCACAGGTGTCGCAAGTTTGTCCTTGAGCCGGAAAAATTGTGCAATTTCCCTTGCCGGTTTTGCAGTATGAAACCGGACGTCCGCCTTGTGATTTTGTAAACCGGGCTACGGATTCTATTCTGGCGAAACATTTTGCAAGTCCGCCCTGCACGGGACGCATTTTTACCAAACCATTCGGTGTTTTCATGTGCTTAATGGAGAAAATGCGCCCCGGGCGGAATTTTTGCGGAAAACCGATTCACAACCCCGGGCGGGTGTGCTACATTTAACATGGACCAGAAAAAGAAGGACTCTGCGCCCGCCGCAGAGGAAATGTGTAGGAGGTATATCCATTATGATCCAGCTCACCGACCACGGCATGTACCTGGTAAACGGCGTTCCCCAGGAAACTGCGGCCACGGCCCAGGAGGAAGCCCGCCGCCGGACCATGGCATGGCAGATCCTGCAGGCCCACAACGAGTCCCCGGATCCCATGCAGCTGCGCATCCGGTTTGACGCCATGGTATCCCACGACATCACCTATGTGGGCATCATCCAGCAGGCCCGGGCCTCCGGCATGAAGGAATTTCCCATTCCCTATGCCCTGACCAACTGTCACAACAGCCTGTGCGCCGTGGGCGGCACCATCAACGAGGACGACCATATGTTCGGCCTGTCCGCCGCCAAGAAGTACGGCGGCATCTACGTCCCCGCCAACCAGAGCGTGATCCACTCCTACGCCCGGGAGCAGATGGCCAAGTGCGGCTCCATGATCCTGGGCTCCGACTCCCACACCCGCTATGGCGCCCTGGGCACCATGGCCGTGGGTGAGGGCGGCCCGGAGCTGGCCAAGCAGCTGCTGAAGAACACCTGGGACACCCCCATGCCCAAGGTGGTGCTGGTGTATCTCACCGGCAAGCCCCGGCAGGGCATCGGCCCCCACGACGTGGCCATCGCCCTGGTGAAGGCCACCTTTGAAAGCGGTTTTGTCAACAACTGCGTGCTGGAATTTGCCGGCCCCGGCATCAAGAGCCTGCCCATCGACTTCCGCAATGGCATCGACGTGATGACCACCGAGACCACGTGTCTGTCCTCCATCTGGGAGACCGACGAGGTCACCCGGGGCTTCTATGAGGCCCACAAGCGCCCGGAGGACTACAAGCCCCTGCACCCGGGCCAGGACGCCTATTACGACAAGATGATCACCATCGACCTGTCCAAGATGGAGTCCATGATCGCCCTGCCCTTCCATCCCTCCAACGCCTGGACCATCCACGAGTTCCTGGAAAATGCCCAGGAGCTGCTGGCCAAGGTGGAGGCCGACGCCAAGCGCCGCTTCCCCAAGGCCAACCCCCAGCTCACCGGCAAGATCCACGACGGCGCCGTCTGGGCCGACCAGGGCGTCATCGCCGGCTGTTCCGGCGGTCTGTTTGACAACATCACCGAGGCGGCGGACATCGTCCGCGGCCACTATACCGGCAGCGGCGCCTTCAGCTTCGACGTGTACCCCACCTCCGTGCCCGTGTCCCTGGAGCTGATGAAGGTGGGCTCCACCGCCGACCTGCTGGCCTCCGGCGCCATCATCAAGCCCAGCTTCTGCGGTCCCTGCTTCGGCGCAGGGGACGTGCCCGCCAACAACGGCCTGTCCCTGCGGCACACCACCCGCAACTTCCCCAACCGCGAGGGCTCCAAGCCCGGCGAGGGACAGTTCGCCGCCGTGTGCCTGATGGACGCCCGCTCCATCGCCGCCACCGCCGCCAACGGCGGACGCATCACCGCCGCCACCGACGTGGAATACACCCCCGTCCACCACGAGTATCACTTCGACAAGGAAGTGTATGACAACCGCCTGTACTACGGCTTCGGCAAGGCCGATCCCAGCGTGGAGCTGGTCATGGGTCCCAACATCACCGACTGGCCCAAGATGTACAATCTCACCGAGAACCTGCTGGTAGAGCTGGCCGCCGTGATCCACGACCCCGTCACCACCACCGACGAGCTGATCCCCTCCGGCGAGACCTCCTCCTATCGCTCCAACCCCCTGCGTCTGGCGGAGTTCACCCTGTCCCGCCGGGTGCCGGAGTATGTCCCCCGGGCCAAGGACGTGGCCGCCCGGGAGGCCCAGCGCCGCCAGGGCGACGTCCCCGCCTCCCTGCTTGAGGTTCTGGGTCGGGTGGGCGACGCCCAGGCACTGGCCAAGAACACCCAGTTCGGCTCCTGCGTGTTCGCCAACAAGCCCGGCGACGGCTCCGCCCGGGAGCAGGCCGCCTCCTGCCAGAAGGTCCTGGGCGGCTTCGCCAACATCTGCTATG
>OIWQ01002968.1_pt1 | contig 16187 bp, 8 predicted proteins | sample 1587571 | NCBI WGS metagenome assembly OIWQ01 (sample SAMEA3888910, study PRJEB22519) | human gut metagenome | biome: human gut; feature: human-associated habitat; material: faeces | place: Denmark | collected 2010 | reverse complement strand
CTCCTTTTTTAATAGCCTTTGTATGCCTTGTATTTTATCTGTCCGATAATTCCATGTCAACTGATCTTTATTCTTTGGTAGTGTAATGAAAATATTGGAAATATTTTCCCCTTTTCTGTTGTATATTAATGATCATGAAAGTGCTTTCATACATGTGAGCCTCTGTTATTTATACCCGATGTACGGGTTTCTTTAGTCTTGCCATAATAAAAGGCTCTCCTAATGATTTTTATTTTATCATAGAAGAACCTTTTAAACATTATTTACAGAAAAAATTTCATACTCAAGAATGCAAGAGGTTTTTCTATTTTTTATAAGTGCCTTCTGCTTTTTTCTTTTTTCTTTTCCATACAATCAGGAAAATTCCGCCTGCTGTCAATACAATTCCTATAATCGTTCCATAGAACAATGGCTTATTAGCATAAAAGATAATTACACTATTAGCTGATACAGTAACCCTGGAAAAAACTTCATTATATTCATTTGTGGTTTTCCCATCTTCATGAACTGCATAGTCTGTACAAATGATCTGTACCTGTTCCTCTAGTCCTTCTGGAATATTAAATGTGATCTTTCCATCATTTTCTCCAAGATAAGTATCGAGTTCTTCCCCACTTAAATCAACCAATACTTTTCCTTCCAGTTCATTATTTTTCTTCACTGTTCCACTTTTGTCTGCAACAACTGCTTTGAAACTCTTTAATTTACCTCCATCATCTGTTGGAATTGCTGTCACCGTTTGAGATTCTGTTTTGTAACGTCCACTATTTTCCAGTCCACTGACTGCAACAACCGGTGCGGTCTGATCTACAATCCAGGAAACATCAAGCCCTTTTATATCACTGTAGGAAGCCGTCTCTGCTTTGTCTGTGGATTCCACTACAATCGAATACTCACCTTCTCCTTCAAATAATTTTTTATTGATCGTATAGGTACGCTCGTTCCATTCACCTTCGTTATTTACATTTTCCGTTATATAGTCTTCTCCTGCTTCTAATTCCGTTCCATTCAGTTTTACTACGTATTTTTCAATTGGATCCGTATTGATTTCTTTTATAACAACAGGATTTTCCACACTATATACATAATACTTATCCAACATCTTTTCAGTATTATTATCTATCAGGAAAGTTGATCCATTACGATTAACAGAGAAAGTTACATTCTCATATTCCTGTCCATCATCCAAAGTAAATTTATTATACTCATTATTAGCCCAATCTTTTGCTGTACAAGATAATGTATAAACTCCATCTTCTTCCAGATTTTCTACCTTGATAGAATAGGTCTGATTATTTACTTCTGTAGTGATATTTTCCAATGGAACATCCTTTGTCTCATATGTTCCTATTTCTGAACGAGTAACTTCTTTTAATAACGGCTTAACTTCATCCACCGGAAGATTATCTGCAGTGTCTGTTGCAGTAATTGTGAATTCATATTTCTCATCTTTATTAGCTGAATTTACTTTAATATTAGAGACATGAATTGTTGGATGCTGTGTATCTATTGTTAGTTGCCTAGAAGTATATGTCTCCATTTTATTTGAGGATCTGTCTGTATAATTCACTGTGACAATATAATCACCATCATCACTTAACGTAAATGTCCCTGTATGTATATCCGCACTGTTATCTGTCCAGTTTGCTGATACAGAAGTTCCTGCTCCACCATCTTTTTCCACAGAAATCTGAACATCTTCTGCATAAAAATTTGCTTCATTTATTACGATTGTTGCTTCAATATTTCCTGAATAATAAGAAATACCATTTACTTCCTGAACCGGATCATTAAATGTAACGGATCCTGTCGGTGCGATATTATCAACCACAAGTCTGCTTCCATCTTTCAGATCCTTCTGATTTGTCGAAAAATCATATGCCGTAAACTCTACAGTTCCATTAAACTGATTATTACTCTGCAATACTGATTTTGGAATTGTAAAAGTTGCAGTAAATTTATTTCCATGCTGCGTTATCTTTGCACGTTCAATCGCTGCCTCCAATAACTCTGCATTTACTTTACTCACTCCACTTGCATTTCTATAACTATATACAAAATGCTCTATTCCTGCTGTCTCATCTTCACCACTAATGGTTACCGTTATCATCTGATTGTAATAATGATACGGTACATTTCCCAAGGTCTGCCCTGCAACTCCTTCACTATACGATACATTCAGATTCGTCGGAGCTGTCTTGTCTACAGTAAAAAAGTCTTCCTTATAATCTGCTGCTTTTCTCAATGCAAGATCTTTATAGTCAATGTCAAATGTATAATTTGCATCTGAATTATATGTAATATGTGCCGTATAAACATCACCATTTTTCTGCCAGTTACTACGGTCTGAAAGATATGCTGCATAATCTGGAACTTTGACATTTTCACCAGAAACATTCTTAGCAGTTACTTTCGCCACCACATCATCAGCACGGAAATTATGCTCTTTAATCTGAATTGTTGCTTTTTGGACATCATTAAAATACTTATGATCTCCTACATTTTTTCTGACATTTGTATTGGCATAATCAACACTGACCACCGGATTAATCGTATCAATCACTATTTTTTCTGACTGATAGGTTTTCATCTCGTTAGTAGAACGATCTGTATAATCCATTGTCACCCAATAATCACCATCTCCAGAAAGTATAATTCCACTCATCCACTCATCCGTTGTTCCAACCTGATTCCAAATTGCCGGATTTGTCCTGACTCCGTTAACATATACATTAACATCTTCCGCATAAAAATTAGCCTCTGTTACTCTCAGCGTAACCTTTACATCCCCGTCATAATACAAAATGGAATTAGTATTTTCTGAATCATATTGATAGGATGATTTTGTCTTTAAAGTCGTCGCATCTACTACCTGCTTTGCCGTGGAATACGAAACTACCCTAGTAGGAGATATATTATCTACAACATTGATTCTTTCATTATCAGATTTTTGGTTACTTATATTTCCTGCCATATCTGTTGCTGTAAATGAAATACTTCCACGGTACTGTTCTGTTTCTGTAGCTTTTAATGTAAAGTGACTGGTTGCAGTCTTTCCATCTTCCGTAAACTCCAATGCATCTCTCGAAATAACTTCCGTCTTTTCCGCTACATTGTTATTACTTGCCCCGGTTTCTTTCACATATGTCCACGTCAGATAATCAATTCCTGATGTTAAATCCTCTGCTTTAATTGTTACTTCTACACTTTCCTTATAATATCCAAAGGTAATTGCATTAAGGATTCTTTCTTTCAGTGGTGTACTGTATGAAACTGTCATCTTGTCCGTATCCGGTGCTGTCTTATCTACCGTAAACGACTGACTGTAATCCTCTTCCAGACTATGTCCGGCAAGATCTGTATATCCAAGACTTATATCGTAATTTGCATCTTCATCAAATGGTACTGTTGCTTCCCAGGTATAATCTTCGTCTTCCGTCTGATGCCAGTCACTCCAATCTGTCAGCTGTGAATACGCATAAGTATCTGATTCTTTTTCCTGCACATCTTTTGCTGTTACTACAAAATTCACTTCTCCCGGACGGAAGTTTCTGTCCTTGATCCGGATTGTCGCTGTTCTGTCAGCCTTATAATAGCTGGCGTTATTTACATCTTTATTATCATAAGTCACTTCTACTGTTGGAACTGTTGTATCAACTGTCATTATATTGGATCTATAAGTTGCCGTTCCATTTTTCTCTGCATATTCATCAGAAGAATAGTTCATATCATTGGATGAACTATCTGTATAGTCAATACCTATTTCATAATCTCCATCTGCCTGCATAATAATTTCACAGGTTGCTGTATCGTTCTCTTTATCAATCGTCCAATCTGAAAACTCAGCAATTGTAGTATCGCCATCTTTTATAGTTTTATCTGATGAGACGGGACCATTCCAAATCTCACTTCCGTCTTTTTTTACAGTTATGATTACATCATCTGTATAAAAGTTTGCTTCTGTTGTTTTAATAGTCGCTTTTACTGCACCGTCATAGATAAAACGGGTTTCCTCATCTGCTGTTTCCTTATCTTCTCTTGTAATCTCCTCTGCTGTATCACGCTTGACTTGTGCTTTTAATGTTGTTCCTGTTTCCGCAGGTTTATAAGTTATATTTACCTCTGGAGATATTGTATCCACAATACTAATTCTGCCATCATCAAATTTATCGGCACTTGTATTTCCTGCCATATCTGTTGCCGTAAATGAAATGCTTCCACGGTACTGTTCTGTTTCTGTAGCTTTTAATGTAAAGTGACCGGTTGCAGTCTTTCCATCTTCCGTAAACTCCAATGCATCTCTCGAAATAACTTCCGTCTTTTCCGCTACATTGTTATTACTTGCCCCGGTTTCTTTCACATATGTCCACGTCAGATAATCAATTCCTGATGTTAAATCCTCTGCTTTAATTGTTACTTCTACACTTTCCTTATAATATCCAAAGGTAATTGCATTAAGGATTCTTTCTTTCAGTGGTGTACTGTATGAAACTGTCATCTTGTCCGTATCCGGTGCTGTCTTATCTACCGTAAACGACTGACTGTAATCCTCTTCCAGACTATGTCCGGCAAGATCTGTATATCCAAGACTTATATCGTAATTTGCATCTTCATCAAATGGTACTGTTGCTTCCCAGGTATAATCTTCGTCTTCCGTCTGATGCCAGTCACTCCAATCTGTCAGCTGTGAATACGCATAAGTATCTGATTCTTTTTCCTGCACATCTTTTGCTGTTACTACAAAATTCACTTCTCCCGGACGGAAGTTTCTGTCCTTGATCCGGATTGTCGCTGTTCTGTCAGCCTTATAATAGCTGGCGTTATTTACATCTTTATTATCATAAGTCACTTCTACTGTTGGAACTGTTGTATCAACCGTCATGATATTAGACGTATAGATACTATTTTCAACATTCCCTGTATATTCGCCTGAATTACCTTCTTCCGTATCATACGTCAGTTCATTTAAAGAACGATCCTTATACTCAATACTAATCTCATAATCTCCATCTGCCTGCATGATGATTTCACAGATTTCCGTATCGTTTACTTCATCAATCGTCCATTTTGAAATTTTAGCGAGCGTCGTATCACCGTCTTTTATAGTCTCTTTTGATGAGACTGCACCATTCCAAATCTCACTTCCATCTTTTTTTACAATTACTTTCACATCTTCTGCATAAAAGTTTGCTTCTGTCATTTTGACAGTTGCTTTTATTGCACCATCATAGATAAAACGGGTTTCTGCATCTGCTGTTTCCTTATTTTCTCTTGTAATCTCCTCTGCTGTATCACACTTTACTTTTGCTTTCAGAGTCGTTTCCTCCCCAACAGGTGCATAAGTCACCTTCACCTTTGGCGATTTATCATCTACAACAACCGTATTCTCAGTATCAGCTTTTTCTGAAACTCTTCCTGCATAATCAATTGCCTTAAATGATACTTTTCCACGGAACTGAGGTTGAATATCAAAACTGTAACTTACCGTACCATCTTCGTTCTTTTGGACTTTTTCATCTTCAGCCAGCACTTCCGTCTCATCTTTTCCCTGACTTGAAAGGCTGAGAGTATCAGAATCGTATTTGTATTTAAATGCTTTAATACCTGAAACATCATCCGTTGCTTTAATTGTCACAGTCACCTTATCTTTTCCAAAAAAGAAATTCTTGATCTGCTGAATCAATGAGTCTTTTTCATATGAAATTTCCAAATTATACGGATCACCTTTGTCAATCTTAAGCCCCTGAACTGCAATTCCACCAGTAATTTCATCCGAATCTACTTTCTTAAGATATACTGTTAAATCATGATTTCCTTCGATATCATATACAAATGAATCACTCCATGATGTTCCATTTAAACTGCTCTCTGTACTGATCTGATATCCTTCCGGTGCACTGATTGTAATATTTCCTGTGTACCATCCACTCTCTGCATCAATTTGATTTCCAGACAACTCATATGGATTTTCCGGTGTATCCAGATATTCTACTGTCAACGTATAGTTCGCTTCACATGCATTATATTTTTCATCTTCTGCCTTGGTCGCTTTAATCACTATACTTCCAGTTTTATTATCCGCAAATCTGATTACTCCTGTACTCGGATTCATGCTCACTCCAAGTACATTTTCACCTTCAATACTATAAGTAATTTCACCCGTTCCTGTTCCAGTATTCGCCATGACAGATGTATATTCTTTTGTACCATATACAACTGTCTTTGTCGTTTCCTGAAACGCAATGCTTTGATCTGCTTTTTTGATTGTTAATTCATATTCTGCCGTTGCCTCTTTATACGATTCATCTCCTGCCTTAGTTCCTTTTACTTTGACTGTTCCTGTTGACAGAATTGTAAGCTTTCCTGTACTCTTATCAATTGTTGCAACCGACGTATCTGCTTTTTCACCATTCAGCCTTTTCTGTTCAATGATCTCATAAGAAAGTTCTCCATTACCACTGCCCCCCTGTAATGCATTTTCAAATGAAGTATTATTCGCATCCCAGGTGATTTCTGGATTTTGTCTGACAAAATGCAGCGTACTCTGAGTACCTTTCGCTATATTCAAAGTATATGTCGCAGTTGCCGTCTCATAAAAAGAATTCTCATCTTCCGTTTTTGTAGCTTTGATCGTTGCCTGTCCTGCTTTTATAAATGATACTTCTCCCGTTTTTGGATCTACAGACACAATATCCTTGCCATCTTCTACTGAATAAGTAATCTCGCCTGTTCCGTTTCCACCTTTCGCTTCATTTAAATATTTATTATTATTTTCTCCGTAATGCAGATCTGATGGAACACTGGTATCAAACTTAAATCTTGTCTGCCCTTTTTTTATTGCCGTGATTCGGTAGGTCGCAGTAATTTCATTATATTTGTCATCACCTGCCTTAGTTGCCTGAATTCCAACAGTCCCCAGCTTCTTAAAAGTAACTTCTCCCGTATCCGTATTCACTTCTGCTATACCAGTTCCCTCGATTACTTTATAAGTGATCTTTCCTGTACTTTGCCCCCCAACAGCAGCATTTGAATATGTACCATCTGCCGGATAGTATTTTTTATCCTGTGGTACTTCTTCTTCAAATTTGAATCCTGTCTGATCTGCTTTTACAACAGAAAGTTCATATGTAATTTTTGTTTCTGCATAAGTTATATCAGCAGCACGGGTTGCTTCAACTGTAATCATTCCAGAACGCTTGATTGTAACTTCACCTGTCTGAGAATTTATATCTGCCACATCTACATTTGTATCACTTCCCTCAAGATCTTTTTCTTTCACAATCGCATAAGTAATCTTAGAATCTGCCATTTCAGAAGATGCTACATTAATAAACTTATTTTCATTTTCACCGTAGACCACTGACTTCGGTGTTGCGTCATTAAACCGAAATGTTGAATCATATACTGCAGACAGATTCATCTGAACATCACACACATACGGGGCAGCAACCGTTACTGTCTTACTCACCTCATCGTATCCATCTAATGAAAACGTCAGTTCGTATGAATTACCTTCAATTAGTTCAATACTATATGTACCATCTGAACCTGTTATTGTACTTCCTGCATCTCCATCAGACACAAACACATTTTCAAGTGGTTGACTATTCTGTACATTTGTTACCAGACCTGTCAGAGTCACCTTCTGCTTCTGTACCGTTTTCTTCAACGTGATTTCTCTTTCTGTCAATACATTTTCAGAAGTTATCGTCTGCATTTCGGTATCATTATAACTGTCATACCCCTCACCACTGGCTTCCACAATTTTATAATATGCCTCACCATCTGCTTGTTGTGCCTCACTGATTGCTGCAATTTCCAGAACACCATCATCTCCTGTGACTGCATCAACCGTCTCCTGTTTTTTGTCACTTCCTGTTGCATCCGTATAGAGATCATATACTACTTTTACTCCTGGAACAGACTCTCCCTGCTCATTCAGAATTTTGACCGTGTATACATCCTGATGATTTTCTGAACTTGCCAATACGATTTGTCCCGAACTTAATATAAGTTCTAAAACCAGAACCAGGCTCAGAAGCAATGATAAGATTCCTTTTTTTCCTGATATTCTCATCTTTCTATCCTCTTTCATTTGTATTTCATAAAATAATTTCATTTGTATGTACGAATCGAATTTCTGATTCGATCACAACCCGCTCTTCCATTCCCCCTATATTCTGACTTTTTTGTGAATTCATATTTTCCACATTTAATAGTGGAACTGTCTCCCCACTGAACTCCTGTGACAGAACCATCGTATCCTGTTCAATGTTATCCAGTCTATCTGTTATATTGATATTCTGACTGACATCTATTTTTTCTGTCATAATTCCCGTATTTACGGTTTTATTTCCTGGAATCAAATTCCCTGAAGGAGTGATCTTATCTGTCAACTTTCCTCTTTCATGATTTACAGGACTTGTTTTATATCTTTTATCTCCTGACCGCATATTCTGCATTCGGATATCCTCAATACCCTTTCTGGCTGTTCTCCCCGACAGATCTCCAATTACACCTGGAATTTTCAGGATAATAAATAATATAATTGAGACTATCAACATTACAATAGCTACAACTCCTGCAATCTGAAAGACAAGTCGATATCCATCATATGTCATTTTTTTCCTGCCTCCTGTGCCGCATTAATTTTCTGAATTGTACTTTGTATCTTATCCTGTAATTCATCTATATCCTCTTTTATTACTGATTTACTTATATTTCCTGCCTCATCTGAAATATCATTCAGCAACTGAATAAGATCATTTGATGAAGTTACTTCCAAAAATGGAACCACTTGTTCATTGACTATATCGTTAATTTCGGACCATACTTGCAGCCTCGCATCAACATCTTCGAATTTTTCTTCCTTTTTCTTGAGTTCAGTCACCTTTTCCCAAAGAGTTCCATATGCCTCATACATTTTATCCGTCTGCTTTACTTTTGCTTCACTATACTGATTAATCAGATCCAGACAATCGGATATGTCACAATAGACCTGAGCGATCGGATAAGATTTCACGCATTCTTTAAACCAGTTTTTTGCACTGGAATAACGATCTCTGTTTACATTCACGTCATAATAAAAGAGGAATGAATTTCCTATCTCATAGCAGACTTTTTCGTATCCTTCAGGATTCTTTTCTTTCAATTCTTTCAGAACATCCTTCTTTTTTGAAAATCCCTGTCGGTCTTTCTCTTCCACCCCCATTTGCAGGGTCAGCATTTGCTGAGCTTCTTCTTTCGACAGGACAAAATCCTGTATCATTGCATCATTCATTTGTAAATATGCATCCGTTCTTTCCGGATCCGTCAGGATTGCATTACAATAATCCTGATAACTTTCTGCAGATTTTAAAATATAATCATAATTTTCTGTTCTCTTATTTTCCGCACTGAAATATCCCCAGGCAGAAACTGTACTGCAAAGAACTGTTAAAATACTGGTTGTCAAAAATGCTCCCAATTTTTTCTTTTGCTTTTTTCTGAATTTATCATCAATTTCATTATAATGTTCCAGTGCATACATCAACTCAGCACAGGATTGATAACGATCCTTCGGATCTCGTTGCGTACACTTCAGGATAATCCGCTCCAATCCACTGGATAAAGATGGATTGATTTCTCTGATCGGACTAATTTTATATGGTGGTTCACATGGATTTTTTCCTGTCACCAGATGATATAATGTCGCTCCCAGACAATAGATGTCTGTTCTTGCATCTGTCTGACCCATTCCACCAAACTGTTCTGGAGCAGCGTACCCAACCGTTCCAAGACAAGTTGTATCTGCCAGATTTTTTTCTTTAAATTCTCTTGCTGTACCAAAATCAATCAATGTGACATTTCCATCCGGCTTTAACATAACATTTGCCGGTTTCATATCACGGTAAATGATCGGAGGATTTTGTGAATGAAGATATCCCAATACATCACATAACTGTTTTGCCCATGAAATGACCAGTTCCTGCGGCTGTGCTCCAAACTCTTCCAATGCACTGCTCAACGGGTTTCCCTCTATATAATCCATTACAATAAGAAATGTATCTTCATCCTCAATCACATCAATAATACTCGGGAGACTCGGATGTCTGAGTTTCTTCAGCATATCAGTTTCCACGATCAGCCCCTGCTTGACCACTTCAAAATCCCGAATACCATCCTTTCTGACTTCCTTGATTGCCCACTGTTTATTTGCTTTTTCATTCATTGCCAGATACACGACACTCATACCGCCCCGGCCAACTTCATTTAGTATTTTGTACTTCCCATCTACCAGACTTCCTATTTCCAACATAACAGTTCTCCTTTAAAATGTCCGCACAAGAGCAACCGAAATATTATCCCGTTCCCCACGTCGTTTATTTTCCTCAATCAATTCTGCTGCTCTTTGCGACATTGTATTATTATCCATTAACAAATGTGGATCAAATTGTGACGCAATTTCTTCAGAACTGATCTCATGCCGAAATCCGTCTGAACACAAAATATAAACTGTATTTGCTTTTGGACTTCCAAAAATCATTTCCGGATATACTGTATCTGATGCACCAACACACTGAAGCAATACATTTCTTCGCTCATCTACTTTCGCTTCAGCTTCTGTTATATGACCAAGTGCAACCTCTCTTCCAACAACAGTCTGATCTGTTGTAAGCTGACTTAACTGATCACCTAATTCATATATCCTCGAATCTCCTACATTCATGATATAATATCGTTGATCTGTCAGAAGCATAACAACAGCCGTTGTTCCCATACGGACACCTTGCTTTAATCCATAAACTTTGATTTTCTGATTCATTTCATCAATGATCTTTTCCCACTGATTCCGAATCACGTTGTCTTCCAGTGGAGCTTTACAGAGTTTTGGAAGTTCCTGACTGCACCACGATTCAAAAGCATAAACTAATGACGCACTGGCTATCTCACCATTTGCAAGACCTCCCATTCCATCACACAAAACTGCAAAAACCATTCTGCCCTGTACAGTATTCAAGATTTTCACTGCAAGACTATCCTGATTGGTCTGCTTTGTCGTTCCTATATCTGTATTTGCAGAAATCAAAAAGTTCAATGTAACACCTTCCCCCTATTTTTATATTTTTACATTACTTTAAACTCAAATTCCTCATTTCCAAGTCTCAGACATGTCCCATGAGTTAAAGGAACCTCAACATTGCTCTGAATCATATTTCCATTGACAAATGTATGGTTTGTAGAATTTGTATCTACTACAAAATAATTGCCGTCCCGATTGATAATATTTACATGACTACGACTGATTGCCGGATTATCTCCTATAAAATAATCTACATAGCTTCGCTCTTTCCCGATACGGAATACTGGTTTGTTCAACGGGATACGTTCATTATTTTTCATACGAAGTAAAAACGCCCCCTGCAAACTCTGCATTTCTGTCGGACCTAATACACTTGTTTCTCCTGCAGGTGCCATTGACAAAACTGTGGTTTCACCAAAATTTATCGGTGGATTCTGATATTGTGGTTCTTTATACTCTGCTCCCTGACTTTGATATCCTGTTCTCTGCAAACTCTGTGGAACTGCATAAGTTCCCTGAAAAGTCCCCTGATTATTCGAAATCACATTATTAATGGGGATATTGTTTTGCATAGATGGTATATTCTGCTTTACCGGTTCTGCAAATGACTGTTCCATTTGCTTTGGATTTGTTGTCACGGGTGCTCCAGGAACCGTAAAACTTCCATCATCAATCGTATTTTTCTTACCCTTTTTTTTCTTTTTATTTGCCTCTTTTTCTAATTTCTTTTCTGCTTTTTGTGCTTTATAAATTGCAGCATTTTTCTTACTGTAATGCTGTAGCAGATAAAATCTGCTCATCGGTTTTTCCCCCGAATTTACTGGATTCTCTTGCGGTTGATTCTGATTGACTGTTCCTCTAACCGGTTGCTTTCCTGGGATTGCCATTCCTCCCACCGGCTGCTTTCCCGGAATTGCCATTCCTCCCACCGGCTGCTGTTGTCCCGGTATCGTCATTTCTCCTGCCGGCCGCTGCTGTTGTCCCGGCATCGTCATTCCTCCTGCCAGCCGCTGCTGTTGTCCCGGTATCGTCACTTCTCCTGCCGGTCGCTGCACAGGCGGTCTTTGAGGCGTATTTCTTGCTGGAATTGTTCTCTGTTGTTCCAACGTCCCAGATTGATTCAACGTATCTAATAATGCTTTAAATTCAATGAGTGAAAAATTAGTATTATTATTGAAAAAATTTAAAAGCTGTGCCACATACCCACAATTTTCATTCTGATCAAACTGTGCTGTAAATACTAAATCTTTAAAAAATGCCCCCAAATTCACTCTCTCTTCATCAAGTTCTGTTGTCGGAATACTTATCAATGCCATCTCACATGTTGTTACATTCACAAACATATACTTCGGATCAATTACAACAGTTTCCGGATTCATCATATAGTCTTCCATCTCTGACATTGCTTGAATAATTCCATTTAAAACTCCCAAAACTCTTTTTTTATTTACTACTCCAGTAAAAAACTGATCCAAAGAAACTTTTGCCGTTATATTATATTTAACTGCCCTTATTTCATCCAACTGATAATACACTGCTGATGCCAGCCCAGAAATATGATTATTAGTCAACATTCCCAAACTCATCGTATCTATTCCTTCATTTTCTGCAAACTGATAGATCAGATATGTATTTGCTCCTTGATTTTCGAATTGAAATTCTCGCATTGTACTGCTCTCTCCTTATTTGTAATTATTTCTCAGAAGTTCCAATAATCTCCACTGAGTTCCATCTTTCACAAAAACATTTCCCTTATCATTAAAATCACGAGCATCTTCAAATTGAGCTCTGATAACAATTTCTCCGTTTTCATCTATAAAGCCCCATTTTCCATTCTTTTTAATTGCTGCATATCCGTTTGCAAAAGAATGTGCATCGGCAAACTGTGGTTCAATCACCATTTTTCCTGTTTTGTCGACAAAGCCCCATTTTCCATCAACTTTTACTGCTGCATAACCATCTGCTTCTAAAAACAGTCTTGCATCTTCATATTTTTGCTTTCCTATTTTCTTTCCTTTGTCATCTACCAGATAATATCCGTCCGCTTTTTCAACAAATGCTCTGTCATTACGAAATGCAATACCTTTGTCATCTAATATGACTGACTCATAAGAATCTTTGCCTCTAACTTTTCCTTTTGCATCGATCAACTTCCACTTACTTCCTTCTTTTACTGCTGCTATATCTCCATTTATTGCAGAAGCATACTCATAATTTCCCACTATCTTTTTAAAATTTTGGTCATAATACCCATACTTTTCATTGTCTGCTGCTACCAGAATTCCATTAGAAGACACTCCAATATCTGTACATTTCTTTATATTTTGTAAAGCTATTTTCTTATTTCCTGTATCCGATATATAATAAAATTCTCCCTTTTCTGATTTCACCGGTGCAACCTCATCCGCACTGAAAGGACCTGCCCAGGCAAATTCTGCTGTTATTTTCGTTTCACCTTTTTCATTTGCATACCCCCACAAATCTTCCGTTTTTACTGCACACCAACCATTGCTATATACCGATACATCATCATAAGCATCGAATCCATACTCATAGACATAATCTATTTTACTCATCAATTCATCAAATTTCTTACTTTCAGCTTTTCGTGCTTTCGCCTGATCTCGCAATACAAAGCAATCTTTATATTCCTCATCTTCTATATATTCTTTTAAAAGGAATTCATATCCGGCTGATTCTTTAGGATATTTTGCTATAATAGATTCTCCCCATTGAATTGCTTCGCTTGTCCAGCCCTGATCCGCATATAACTCACCTACTTCCATTCTCAATTCTATTGAATCATTCAATTCCAATGCTTTCCCATAATACTGAACAGCTTCTTCTATCACCTCTAATTTGGCATCTTTTCTTGCTTTCTTTAAATATGCATGATAATCCGAATTTTCCGTTGCCGCATTTGCAAATACTGAATAGATGCCGACTCCCATAAAAACCACCAGCCCTATTGGAACCAGATTTTTATAATTTTTCATAATTTCTTTCCTCCTACACTCCTGACAATATCACTATGATCCATGTACCACCGGCTATTGCCGGAGCAAAAGGGAGAACATCCTTTTTCCCTTTTCTTTTCGTAATCAGGCAAAAAACTGCCTGCACAAATATGATCAGCATTGAATAAATCACCGCTCTCATCCCACCAAGTGCACCTAAAAATAAAGGGAGTATGGAAAATAACTTTACATCCCCCATACCAAGTCCCTTTCTTGATAAAATCCGTATTAATAAACTAAATGCAAGCAGCACGCCACACCCAATTAATTCAGCAATCATCTGTGCTGCAGCATCCATCGGATTTTGCAATATTTCAATTAGAAAAATAATACCTCTTAATCCAAGACATAAAAGCAAATACTGGTTGGGAATAATATTTTCTTTCTGATCGACATAAGCTATTCCCCATAAAATTCCCAAGATACAGATTCTTTTCCACATCGCTATATATGGCATATCCATACATCTTACACTCAGATAAAGTGCGATTCCCAAAAGTGCAATCGGCATGATTCTAAAATACCATTTGCTTTTTTCAGACTCCACATTGGGAAGCCCTGTCCATTTTTTCAACGTATAATAAATAACGAGACTCATCCCAATTGCTATCAACAACGTACTATAACGCATTATTTCTTCCACCTGGTCACACTCTCCTGTATTTTTACTCTTCCGTCTTTTTCTCACTGGTACTGGAACCACCTGCTGCAATCCATGCTTTTGTTGCAGCACATTGTTCAAACTGAAATTCCCATTCTATTCCAAAAAATTCCAACATATGAACCTTATAATCCACTATAATCTTAATTTCATTACTTCCCTGCTGACAAAATTCTGATCTGCTGAAGTCAAGACCTTCAATCCCTGCTTTTATACCAAGATATTTTAAATAAGCATCTGCATCTTTCCCCTCTGTTGTCAGGCGATCTTTTGCAATATTCTTACACACCTTATTCAGCACAAGACTTTTTCCGGAATTTATCCCCTGTTCTTTCAGCAACTGCTTGAAACTGTTCCAATATTCCGGATCCGAGTCTGCCTTATTTATTATCCGTCCTATTTTTTCATAAGTATCAGTTGTATCTTCCAACACTTCATTAATATCATGTCTTGCAGCATTTGCTCCATCTGACACGCCCTGCTCCCAGCCATTCAATCCCGTCATAGAATATACGTATGTATAATTCGATACATCCTTCGCTATTCCATTTACCATTGTTCCTATCTTTGCCTGTGCAAGACAAATATTAGTAATCGCAAGAATCGTAATGATCAGAAACATAAAGGCTGTCAATGAAATGGTTGCCTCAATGACAACTGCCCCTTCTTGATTTTTTCTATTCATGGCATACCTCCGGATGACTTTGAAATGAATTATTCTGGAACAACTTCAACGTTATATTCCAGATTTTCTATCACTTTTCTGACGAGTGTCTCTGTATTAGATCCTGCCGGGACATGAATTTTTAACCCATCCGCACATAAATCAAAATTGTATTCATCTATAGTTTCAAGTGTACTTGGCAAATAAATATCAGTAAGGTTTTCACAATTTTCTATCGCACTTTCTCCCAACTCTTTTAACCCCTCCGGCAGACGAACTTCTTTTATTTTAGGGCATCCATAGATACAATAATCTCCCATCGTTTCTATTCCATTAATCTCTAATTTTCTCAATGCAGTTGCACCCAAAAAAGCTTGATCTTCTATTATTTTTAAACTTTCCGGCAATATAATCTCTTCAACAACCTCATTAGATCTAAATAATCCCAAATTCAATACACTCACTTTTTTCCCATCAATTGTATCTGGAATTTCTACAATTTTAACCTTATCTTTATTGTCATATCCTTGAATTTCAAGCGTTCCGTCATCTAGCTCATAATAATCAAATGTCAGATCATTTTCATCTTTTTCATCTGCATTCTTCTTTGTTACAACTTCTTCTTTTGTATTATTCCCTTGATCAGAACTACTGCCACATCCTGAAAAGCAGGTCACACTTACTGCAATTAATAAACCAACTAAAATTTTCTTCCTCATTTCCACTTTCTCCTTTTTTAATAGCCTTTGTATGCCTTGTATTTTATCTGTCCGATAATTCCAT
>OIWQ01002965.1_pt1 | contig 16193 bp, 13 predicted proteins | sample 1587571 | NCBI WGS metagenome assembly OIWQ01 (sample SAMEA3888910, study PRJEB22519) | human gut metagenome | biome: human gut; feature: human-associated habitat; material: faeces | place: Denmark | collected 2010 | reverse complement strand
GTATTTCATTAAAATACCCCCAATACTGGGTGTCCAGTATTGGGGGTACATATCAGACCAGCAGAAGGCTACCCGCGGCTTTTTGGAGGAGCGTGCTGTGGCTGCCAAAAATGAGCTGCAGACTGCGGAAGATAAGCTGACAGATTATAAGAAGAAAAATAATATTATTGCTCCCGATGATGCTGTGAAGCTGGCGAGCGAAAAGATGAGCATGGTGGATAAGCTGAGCGCGGAAAACAAGGTGGCGCTGGCTACTGCCAATGCGCGCCTGGCAGCGGCTAACGGCCAGCTGCAGGGCGAGGCTGTTTCCATTGCGGATAACAAAACGATTCAATCCTATAATGCGAAGCTGGCAGAGCTGGAGGGCGAGCGCATCAGCTATATGGATAAATATACTGAAAACCACCCGAAGGTGCAGCAGGTGAACCAGGAGATTGCCGGCCTGAAGGCTAAAATCCAGAACGAGATTAACAAGGTTGCTGCTTTGCAGGCTCCCAGTGATAACCCTGTACACCAGCAGCTGCTGGCCAGCAAGTTCAGCAGCGAGGCTGAGGCGAGCGTGGCACAAAGCAACCTGGCCAAGCTGGCGCAGATTGACGGCGAAAACAAGAACGGCTTAAAGGAGCTTTCTGATAAGGAGCAGCAGTTTGTCGGCCTGCTGCGTGATGTGACGGTGGCTAACGAGATTTACGTTATGCTGGCCAAACGCCTGGAGGAGGCCAAGGTTGCGGAAGCAAGCGTTGCTACCGAGGTGCAGGTGGTGGACAGCGGCACGCTGCCGGAAGCCCCTGTGAAGCCGCGTAAGGCGATGACACTGCTTTTGGCAGCACTGCTGGGCATTTTGGCAAGCAGTGGCTTTGTAGTGGTGCGCGAGCTGCTTAACAGAACAATCAAGACTGCCGATGATGTGGCACAATACCTGAATTTACCGCTTTTGGGCAGTGTTCCTGATTTGGAGGATTTGCAGAAGAATATGCAGGAGAAGGATAAAAAATCTGGCCTGGCTGTGAGAATGTGGAGGAAAATATGGAAGGCTTAAACCTGATTGCACATAATGATTTAAAGAACCCGGCGACGGAGGCATACCGTGTTATCCGCACCAGCATCCAGTTTGCGCAGGCCGGTAAGGAGCTGAAGACGCTGGCTGTTACCAGCTGCATGCCTAACGAGGGCAAGAGCATGACTGCTGCCAATTTGGCGGTGGTGCTGACGCAGGCAGGCAAGAGCGTGCTGCTTTTGGATTGCGATATGCGTAACCCGACTGTGCACAAGAATTTTGGCCTTTCCAATAAGCTGGGGCTTTCCAGCTGCATCAGCATGGGCACACCGCTGAGCGCTGCAGTGCAGGCTACGAAGGTGGACAACCTGTATGCGGTGACAAGCGGCGTGATTCCGCCGAACCCGAGCGAGCTGCTGGGCAGCGAGCGCATGCGGGAGTTGCTGCAGGAGGCCAGAGAGATTTATGATTATGTGCTGATTGACCTGCCGCCGGTGCTGCCGGTTGCGGATGCACTGGTTTTGGGTGCTGTGGTTGACGGCGTGGTGTTGGTTATCGAAAGCGGCGAGGTGAAGGTTGACCTGGCGCGCGATGTGAAGAAGCAGCTGCAGCATGCCGGGGCGAATATCCTGGGCGTTGTGCTGAACAAGGTGCGCAGTGAGCACCTTGGTTATGGCTATGGCTATTACTATTACTACGGAAGCAAGGGAGCGGAAAAGTAATAGTGCTTTAGAGACAAAAACGGCATTAATGCGTAAGGACGACGCAAGAGCATAGTTTTGTGGGTATATTATAAAGTGAGGGTGTGTTTGTGATGTTTGTTAAGGAATTGGAACTGCGGCTTATGAAGCTGCTGAATGCGTTTTTGATGACTATGCCTTTTGCTATAGCTTGGTTCGCTTATTATGCTGAGCGTATTGCAGAGCCGTTTTATAACATGGGCAACTGGTTGATAGTAGCTTTGTTTTTTGCACTTTATGTTACTTTTGGCAGAGTGTATGGTGCCTTTTGGATTTCGCTGAACCGTATTTCTGAAAGCGTATATAGTCAGGCATTGGCTGCTTGCATGGCAAACGGTATTATGTATGTTGTTGTTTGTCTGTTGATGCGACGTTTGCCAGATATTTGGCCTGTTTTGGGAGTGTTTGCAGTACAGATAGTGATTTCAACTATTTGGAGTCTGTTGGCACATATTGTTTATTATATCCTGTTCCCTGCTACCAAGACGATTATTGTATATGATGAGCGCCAGGGAATGGAAAAGCTGATTCATGAATATGGCTTCGAAAAGAAGTTTACTGTTATCAAAACCTTGACTGTAGATAACTGCATTAATAACCTGGATTTGCTGAAAAATGCGCAGACTGTTTTTTTGAATGGCGTGCATAGCCATGAACGTAATATTATTTTAAAATATTGTGTTGCCAATAATATTATGATGTACCTTATTCCGCGTATTGGCGATGTGCTGATGAGCGGTGCGCAGCAGATGCATATGTTCCATCTGCCGATGCTGCGCGTGGGCCGTTATAATCCGTCTCCGTGGCATACGATTGCGAAGCGTATCTTCGATGTGGTTTCCGCAGGTGCGCTGTTTCTGGTAATTTCGCCGCTGATGCTGATTACGGCCATAGCTATTAAAACAGATGGCGGCCCGGTGTTCTATAAGCAGCGCCGTTTGACGCAGGATGGCAAAGAGTTCGATGTGCTCAAGTTCCGTTCGATGCGCGTGGATGCAGAGAAGGACGGCGTGGCAAGGCTTTCGACCGGTGATAAGGACGACCGCATTACTCCGGTTGGACATTTTATCCGCAAGGTACGTATCGACGAGCTGCCACAGCTTTTGAATATCATAGGCGGCAGCATGAGCGTTGTTGGCCCGCGTCCAGAGCGTCCGGAAATTGCCAGCCAATATGTGAAGGAGATGCCGGAGTTTTCCCTGCGCTTGCAGGCGAAGGCTGGTCTTACAGGCTATGCGCAGGTATATGGCAAGTACAATACGACGCCATACGACAAGCTGCAGATGGACTTGATGTATATTTCTAATCCCAACTTTTGGGAGGATTTGCGCATAATTTTTGCTACGATAAAGATTCTGTTTGTGCCTGAAAGCACGGAAGGTGTTGCTGAGGGACAGAAGACGGCGATGGGAAAGTAGGGGAGAGTTGTGAAGAAGGATATCTTGTTTTTATGTCAGTTTTTTTATCCTGAACATAATTCTTCTGCAACATTGCCGTTTGATACAGCTAAATATTTAGCTAGCAAAGGGTATAATGTTGGAGCTTTGTGTGGTTATCCGAAAGAGTATAGCGATGCAGGCGAAGTTCCTTTAAAGGAGCAAGTTGAGGGAGTAGACATAGAGCGATTGCAGTATGCGCAGCTCAAACGAGCAAACACAATTGGCAGACTGATTAATTATTTTTCTTTTACGTTTAAGGCGTTTTTACATTTATGGAAATTGAAAAGCTATAAGTGTGTAATAGTATATTCTAATCCTCCGGTATTACCTTTTGTACCAGTTATAGCGAATGCGTTGTTTGGCACGAAGATAGTTTTTGTAGCTTATGATGTTTACCCCGAGGTTGCTTATGCGTCTAATAGTTTGCGCAAAGGAAGTATTATTGATAAGGGGATGCGTTTTATTAACCATTTGATGTATAAGCGCGTGTCTAAAGTTATTGCCCTAACTGATGAAATGAAAAATTTTCTGTTGTCCAATAGATCTGAATTAAGTGAAGACAGGGTTACTACTATTGCAAATTGGGCGCATGAGAAAAAGAACTTACCAGATGAAGATGCGTATGCAAGATTTGGCTATGAAAATGGACAATTTGTTGTTTCTTATTTTGGCAATATGGGTATTTGCCAGGATATGGAAACACTTATGGGAGCGGCAGAAATTTTAAAAGATGATAATAGGGTAAAGTTTCTACTTGTTGGTCATGGCAATAAAAAGGATGCTATTAGACAGAGGATTAAAGATAACAAGCTTATTAATGTCCAAGAATTAGACTTTTTAACGGGTAAAGCTTTTGAACAGGCTGTGGCAATTAGTTCATGTTGTGTGGTCAGCTTAGAAAAAGGCATTAAAGGAACTTGTGCACCTAGTAAATATTACAGTTATCTTCAAGGCGGGCAGCCAGTTCTGGCGGTCGTAGAAAAAGGCTCTTATCTTGAAGAAGAAGTTAATCGAGAAAAAATAGGCTGTGCTGTGGAGGTTGGAGATAGCAAGGATTTAGCGGATAAGATTCTGTTTATGCTAAATCATAGTGATGAATGCAAGGAAGCTGGAGAGCGTGCAGAACTGCTGTATGAGAATATGTACGCTTATGGTGTTGCGATGAATAAGTATGAGGATGTCATAAAAAAGGTTATTGAATAGATTTTTGAGAGTTTGGCTGAAGAGGTGATAGTCTCATGTATTTAGCATCAGTAAAAATTAAGAATTTCAGACGTTTTGATGAAAACGAACATATAGTTAATTTTAATTCAGGGTTAACAGTTTTGGTTGGAGAAAACGATTCTGGTAAGTCGGCAATTATTGATGCAATACGTATTGTCTTAGGTACAACAGACTTAAGCTGGAATCATATTAAGACAAGTGACTTTCATAATGAAGATACTTCTAGAAATATTGAAATTACTTGCGTATTTAAAGATTTGACTGAAGATGAAAAAGGTATCTTCCTAGAGTACTTAACTTTTGAGGAAGTAAACGAGATCAGGGTACCAGTTTTATATGTTAAGTGGCAATGTTCATATTCCATGAACTTTAACTCTCCAAGAACTATAGTTGTTACTAACACAGGAAAAAATTCAGATGGACCAGCATTGAATGTTTTGGCAAAAGAATATTTAAGGGTTACGTATTTAAGACCTTTAAGAGATGCATATACAGATATGCAAGCTGGCAAGAAATCTAGATTGGCGCAAATCATAAATCGTCTTGAAAATATAAATAGTGGTAAAGACGTATATGTAAAAGGTGATAGCGTAGAAGAACTTTCTTTAGTGGGAATAGCAGATTTATTAAATAAGCTGCTAACTGAACACTCTAAGTTGAAAGAAGTTAATAGTAAATTAGTTAATCTTTTACATGAAGCGATGCTTTTAAAGAATGATCAGCTGACTACTAAATTTGAAGTATCTAATGCTTCGATTAGTGATGAGCAGAAGATATCACGATTGTTGGAGAAGCTTGATTTATCCGTTGATAAGGATAATTGCTATATGGCTGGTGATGTTGGTTTAGGTACAAGTAATATTATGAGTATGGCTTGCGAAATGTTGCTACATAGAGATAACAATACAAATAATAGATTTTCATTTCTATTAATTGAAGAACCGGAAGCGCATATTCATGCTCAAAGGCAATTAAAACTCATTCAGTCTTTAGAAAATACCATTAATAATAGTAATCAGCAGATTATATTAACAACACATTCACCGCTACTGGCGTCTATCGTTTCGTTAAAGAATTTGATAGTGGTTAAAGACGGGAAAATTTATCCAATGGGATCTGAATATACGAAGTTGGATGAAACTGACTATAAGTATTTAGAGCGTTATCTTGATGCGACAAAGGCCAATTTATTTTTTGCAAGAAGCGTTATCATTGTGGAAGGTCCTGGAGAAGCATTACTATTGCCTACGCTGGCTAAACTATTAGGTCGTAGCTTTACAGATTATGGAACATCGTTAGTAGATGTTCGTAGTACCGGTCTTAGAAGATATGCAAGAATATTTCAGAGACAAGACGAAACAGAACTTTTAGATGTGAATGTAGCATGTGTGACAGATTTAGATATTATGCCTAACTGTGCACCACGTATTTGCTTTCCTAAAAAAGGATATAAGGATGATGCTTCAAATTGGCCAGAAAAAAAAGATCGACGTTGGCGAACATTCAAGGATATTTCTGATGAAGGTTTGAGTTTAGAGGATAAGTATAGAGAGATTGATGAAAAGGCTACAGGTCAAAATGTAAAAACTTTTATAGCTAATCAATGGACTCTTGAATATAATTTAGCGTTTTGCGGTTTTCAAGATGATAATATGCAGAAAATCTTAATCTATTCACTTGCAAAAGTTGATTCTAGAAAAAAATCTTATGAAGCGAAAATCAAAGAGTTGGATAAAAAATTATCTTTATATAAAAATATTGAAGAGAAGGCAGCCATATTTTATAGATATTTTAAGACTAATAATGCTTCAAAAGCAGAATTTGCACAGGAATTAGCTGCTAATTTAGAAGAGCATTATGCTGATAAGCCTGAAGAAATCAAGAAGGTTTTACCTAAGTATCTAGTAGAAGCAATTGAGTATGTTACTGAGGCGATATGATGAGCAGTGAATGTATTAGTGATATTCAAATAACAGATGAGGACATCAAATGGGCAGAAGCTATTTTAGGTAAGGATATCCATTTTAATGAAGAACATATCAAAGTTATAAAATGCTCAGAAAGCAAGGATGTGCAGGCTTTTCCTGGTAGTGGTAAGACAACAGCTTTAGTAGCCAAGCTGGCAATTTTAGCCAAAAAATGGCCTGCTAGTTTTCAGGGGATTTGTGTTTTATCACATACGAATGCAGCAAGAGAGGAAATTGAAAAACGTTTAGGTGCAACAGAGGTTGGAAGGAAAATATTATCTTATCCTCATTTTGTCGGTACATTTCAAAGCTTTTTTGATACATATGTTGCAAGTCCGTGGTTAAGGTCTAAAGGGTATCAGATTAGTGTTGTAGATGATGATATTGTATTTAAAAATAGATGGTTTTCTTTACCTAATGGAACTAGAACATTCTTAGAAAATAGGCATTTAGGAAGCAAATTTTGCGGATTTAATAAAAAACTTAATTATATAAAGCTCCCAAATAGTAAAAAAGAAATTGAAGTTTCTACTGAAAAAATTATTAAAGAAAGGATATTTGAGTCGCAGGAAAAAGGATATTTTACATTTCATGAAATGTTATTGTTTGCTGAAGAAGCATTGGATAATTGTAATGATATTCCTATATCTTTGCAAAGGCGCTTTCCTATAGTATTAATAGATGAAGCACAAGATACATCATCTTTCCATTGGAAGTTAATAGAAAAAGCATTTCCTACTAATGGTAGTACAATTATTCAATGCTTTGGTGATAAAAATCAGGCTATTTTTAGTGAAGGTGCAAAGCAGCAGGGACTTGAAGTATTTCCTAGAGAAAACTATTTGATTATGAGTAAAAGCAACCGGTTTAATGATATTATTGCAAAATTAGCTAATACTGTTGCTTTAGATTATGAGGAGATGCAAGGAAATAGTAATGTATTCGCTGAGAAAAATATCAAGCATACCATATTTCTATTTGCCAAGAAAAGCATTGATAAAGTATTACCAGCTTATGGGAAACTGTTGTTAGATACTTTTACTGATGAAGAATTGGAGAAGCAAGGAGGATGCTATGCTGTTGGTCAAACTTTAAATAGTAATGACACTGACGAACAACAGTTAGATATAAATAACAAAAAATATCCCCAAATTGTCAGATGTTACTGGCCGAATTTTATTTCTAGTAGTAGCGTATCAAATAAAGTCCCTAAAAAGTTTATTGGTTACTTCGTTAAAGGGTTTAATGATTTTCAAGCTACTGGAGAAATGGGTTTGTTTATTGCGGAGATATTTTCTGGAATAAAGCGTCTTTTAAACTTAGTGGATAATGAGCATGCTATTAAATTAAAAGGGAATAAGTTTTCTTCGTCGATTATAGAATTAACCTGCGAGAACCAAGAACTGATACGCAATGCGTTAAAAGCATTGGTTACTGGTGACATAGTAAGCAAAGACAATTGGTGTGAAAAACAAAAGTGTATTGTGAAAATAGCCAAGGGTTATGGACTTAATGTAAGAAACTTACACGAATCTGAGAGGTCAAGATTAAATGATTTTGTGTCGTGGGATGATAGCATAAATATTTCCGCAACTCCTGATGAGAAATTAATAAATGACGATTCAATATACACGCATGTCGATGAAATGTCAAATAGACGTGTTGCAATCAGGATTGGCAGTATTCATTCTGTTAAAGGACAGACGCATTTGGCAACTCTAGTGCTAGAGACTTTTTTTCATGAACATAATATGCAATCCATTTTGCCTTATTTATGTAAGATAGATGGAAAAAAGAAAGGTGTAAGGATTACAACTCGTTTGAAATGTCAATATGTTGCTATGACGCGAGCTAGAGGGCTAGTGTGTTTGGCAATGCCAATAGAGAATGTTAATACTGAACAAAGAGAGGCACTGGAAAAGTTAGGCTGGAAGATAAAAATTATTATGTAACTATTGAGGAGTAAATACAGTATGAAAGTTTTGGTAGCAGTTGATGCGCAACTATTTAGAACAGAAGATGGAAAGGTATGGACACCTACTATATACGGATACGAGTTTTGGACAAGATATTTAGATATATTTGAAGAAGTAGTTGTGGTTTCTAGAATAAAAAATGCGAGCTTTGAAGAAGTGAAGGGTTTTTTGCGTTCTGATGGAGAACATATCACGTTTAGAGGACTTCCATTTGCAAGAGGTGCAAAGGAATATATAAAAAAATTTAATGCTTTTAGAAAAGAAGCGAAAAATGCCGTTGAAGATGCTGATTGTGCTATAATCCGACTGCCGTCTATAGCTGCAACTTTTATTGAGTATTATTTTAGAAAAACCCAAAAGCCATATGTATTAGAGGTAGTTGTAGATCCTAATGATGCTTATGCAGAAAATAAAATTGCTAAAGAATTACTTACATGGCATTTAAAAAAAGCTGTTTTACATGCTAATGGAGTTTCTTATGTAACTCAGTTTTTTTACAAAAAGAATATCCCTCATACTCTATTAGGTATGGTGAAGATAAAACGCATTTTGATACATATTACTCATCAATTATGTTAAAAAAAGATTTTTTTGGTGAAGCGAAGAAATTTGTAAATCATCCGAAAAAATATAAAATAGTTCATACTGCTAATAATGTTAATAATTATATAAAAGGGCATGATGTTCTGATAAATGCCGTAAAAATTTTAAGAGATGGAGGATATGATATAGAAGTTATTTTTATTGGTGATGGGAAAAAACGAGAAGAATTTTTAAATTTAGCTGATTCATTAGGTATAAGAAAATATGTAAACTTTACAGGTCTTTTACCTTCAGCAAGCGAAGTGAGAAAAGTTCTAATTGATTCGGATATGTTTGTTTTTCCTACAAAAGCTGAAGGTTTACCTCGTGCTGTGATAGAAGCTATGGCCGTTGGACTGCCATGTATTTCTACTCCCGTTAATGGTATACCAGAATTGTTAGATAGAGAATTTCTTTTAAATCCTAATGATACAGAAGGATTTGCGGAGAAAATTAGTTTTTTGGTTGATAATCCACTTATTATGGAAAAATGTAGTTTAAGAAACATTTCTAAAGCTTATGAATATGAACAGAATGTTTTACAATCGCGAAGAAACAAATTTTATACTAAATTACGAGAATTGGCAATTAACAATGTAATAAAGTGAGGTTAATCCAATGAATTTTATAATGTATCAAAGTAGAATATGGATTTTATTTCTTTATATACTTGTAGCTACGGTTTTCTTTATAAATTGGTTTGATATACCGGAAGTATATCAAACCAATTATATTGTTCTACTTGTTTCATATATACTAGTAGGCGGCTTGATGTGTTATAGATGGATAACAAAAAAAGCAAGCTTATTTGAACCTTTTACCATTGTTTCAATTCTGTATCTTATGCTGATGCTTATCTATCCAATGTATGATTATATCAGACTAAATTTGATGAAGGGGGGAGTTGATACTTCTAGTGGATGTATTGAGGGTACACTGTTATTCGTAATATCGTATTTAGCTTTTCTTCTTGGCTATGTAACTAATAAACCTCTAGAACGCATAAAAAAACATAATTTTTTTAGTTCAATTGACTCTCTCTCTGATAAGACTATTTGTAAAATAATGATAGTAGTTTGGTTAGTTTCAATTGCAGGAGCATTATATGGTCAGGTTAATAGAGGCTTTTCATTAAACTATATTTTATCCATGGGTTCGGTAGATGCAGATGGTTGGAATATTTCATCGTCAAGTGGTAAGTACCTGTTTTTATTGATGCTTAATCCAACGGCTATTGTTTCTGCTATATCTATTTTTGTATTTAGCAAAAATAGATATCTTAAATTCTTTATTATGGGTATAACATTGCTTGTGCTATTTATGCGTGGTAGTAGGATGCTCATGATTGTTATGCTTGGTGCTTTGATCGTTTATTATTATGTAAGAAATAATAAAACTCCATCTTTAAAAAAATCTATTTTGGTATTAAGCGTAGCGCTCTTTGTTATAACAAGTATGCAAATTGCTAGAGGCAGTATCTATATGGGAAGAGATTTTCGTAATGATTTATATGAAAAACTATTTACTGTAGATGCATATATGGCTCCATTTGAAAGTGATTTTTCAACTTACAAAGTTTATTATGGAATCGTCAATGCAATTCCCGAAAAAATGGATTACTTATACGGGAGAGGCATTTTTGGTTATACAGCTGCATTAATAATTCCAAGAAGTTTATGGCCTGATAAGCCTGATGCACCAGAAAGGGAGGTCGTATTACATTCATTAGGGCAGACTGCTGTTGATTCAGGTAATGCATATCCTAATATTGGTACATTTTACAGTGAATTTGGTTGGATTGGATCTGTATTATTTATGTTCATTTATGGTAGCTTGCTATCAAATGCAAGAAAACTATATATGTTGAATTCTCGTTCAGCTCTTATATTATATGCATGTTTATGGCCGTTTTGCTTTCAATTAACAATGCGTTCTATATCTAATGCAATATATGTACTGGGTTTCGGCATTTTGCCATTTATAGTGGTTTGGTTATATAAAAAATTGGTGTTTGTGAGGTAAATTTTGGGTAAATATAATGTTATAGTAGCACATCCAGCACAACAGCATTCTTATAGATTAGCTACTGGATTAAAGAAACATGGTATATTATACAAATATATCACTACAGTATACTACAAGCGTAATTCACTAACCTATTTTGCAAGTCTGTTGTTAAAAGGTAAATTTAAAAGAAAAGCACAAAATCGTCAATGTAGTTATTTGCTAAATGATGATGTAAAACAGTTTTGCGAAGGAATTGGTTTGTTGAAATTATTAGCATTAAATGTTTCTATATTTAGACGTTGGTATTATTTGCTTAAATATGGTACAGCAGATTTATTTGCCAAAAAAGTTGCAGCGTATTCTATTGATAAACATGTTGATGCAGTTATTACCTATGATGATTCATCACCACTGCTTTTTGAAACATTACAGAAGAAAAATCCCCATATTATTAAAATTCTTGATATGTCTGCTGCAAATTTACATTACATGCGGAAAATATACGACATTGATACAAAACTGATGCCTAATTTTGCAAATAGATTGCATTTCGAATATGCTAAAGTATGGAACGAAAATATTATGGATAGGGCTTTGCGTGAAATAAAGGCTTCTGATTATTTTCTTGTACCATCACAATTTGTAGCACGTTCATTAAAGTATTCAGGAGTAAACGATGAACAAATTTTATTATGTCCATATGGAGTAGATGTTGAAGAATTTTCCTGTAAGGAATATAAAAGAACAGAGAAGCATAAGCCTTTAAATTTTATTTATGTTGGTGGGGTTAAAGAATTAAAAGGGATTTCGTACTTACTTAAAGCTTTTAGAGAGATTTCTAGAGATCAAGCAAAATTAACAGTTGTAGGTGCTTTTAATCCCAACGATGAAGATATTGCACCATATTTAGATAAAGTTAACTTTACAGGAATGGTATTACATTCTGAAGTACCAAATCTGTTGAAAAATGCAGATGTTTTTGTATTTCCGTCATTGGGAGAGGGTTTATCGCTTTCAACTTTAGAGGCTGCTGCATGTGGACTGCCGTTAATTGTCTCTGAAAATTCAGGTGTTAACGATTACATGATAAATGGAAATGAAGGTTTTGTTATACCAATCCAATCAGTTGAGGCAATAAAAAATGCAGTTTTTTGGTACATAAATAATCCTGAAAAAATTGAGACAATGGGACGTAATGCTAGAGAAATGGCATTGCGTTTTACTTGGGATTCATATTATGAAAAAGCAGGAAAACTTATAAAGGAGATTTTAGAAAAAAATGCGGATAGTCTTACTAGGTGATAGTATAACGCAGGGGTTAGGTAGCAAAAAAGTAAATTTCACATCTGAGTTAGAAGCATTGAGACCTGGTGATGAAATTATAAACATGGCGCTTACTGGAACTACAATTAAATATGCTTGTGATCACGTTAAAGATATATTAGCTGTGAAGCCAGATATTGTTATTATTTTATATGGAAACGTGGATGCACAGATAAGACCAAGCAGACGCGGGAAGATTTTTAGATTATTACCTTCAAGATTTGCTCACAAGGATGGCAGTATGCTTTTACCTAGACCGTTTTATTCTAAGACCTTTATCAAATGTTTTGCTCAACATATAGAAAATTTTATGAGAACTTTTTTTAGAAATTTGATTTATGTTGTAGATGGTAAGGAACAGTGGGTGGATGTAGAGAATTTCAATAATTTGTATACGTCATTTTGTGATGAATTGTCAAAAAAATATATAGATATTATATGTTGTTCAACAGTATACATTGATGATGACAAATTTCCTGGGAGTAACAAGGAATACATTATCTTTAATTCAGTGATTGAGCGCATTTCTCATGGGAAAAATATGTTTTTTTTAGATATATATAGTCCATTAAAAAAGTTAGTATTAAAATACGGCTGGGGAAATGTTTACAACTATGATTATTTTCATCCCAAAGGATATGGATATAAATATATTGCTAAATGGATAAATGAAAAAATTGAAGAAGTAAAGGCACCGGAATGTATAAAAGATTAAAGACAAAAATGTTATTGTGCATCGGAAAATATAATAGTCTAAGTGTTGCAGTAAAAGCAAGCTTGTGGTTTGCTATTTGTTCAATAGTGCAAAAGGGCATATCAGTTATTACAATGCCAATTTTTACAAGATTAATGAGCACGGAAGAATTTGGACAATATAATATTTTTTTGACTTGGTATAATATTTTCCTTTTGATTATAACACTTAATGTTCATTCTGAGATTTTTAATAAAGGGTTAATAGATAACAATGATAAGAAAAATGAATTTACAGCTAATCAAACAGGTCTGTTGATTTTTTTATCATTGGTAAGCATATTATTATATTTACCTTTTAGGGAGTATATAAATTCTTGGATAGGAATGCCGACGTTTTTGGTAATCATATTAGTTTTGGAAATTTTAGGAGCTTCGATTATAGCTCTTTGGTTTGGACGAAAACGTTTTGATTTTGAATATGGTATTATAGTTAAATTGACGCTGGCAATGTCCCTGATTACTCCTGCTATAGGTGTGATTTCGGTATTGCTTAGTAGTTATAAGGCAGAAGCTAAAATAATATCAAATGCAATTGTGCCAGTGATAGTAGCATTTTTTTTGTTATTTGTAATAAAGAAATATGGAGCTTTATTTGGACACTGGGATTGGTGGAAAAAGTCTATTATAGCAGCTATACCTTTATTACCTCACTATCTATCGTTAGTTTTACTTAATCAGTCAGATAAACTAATGATAAATGCATTTTGCGGAGCTGAAAAGGCAGCTATATATAGCGTTGCACATTCTGCTGGTCTTTTAATGACTATTGTAAACAATAGTATTAATTCTTCTTTCGTTCCATGGGCATACAATAAAATGAAATTATCTTATGGTGAAGGGATAAAAAACGTAGCGAGTAAATTATTGGTAGTAGTATTCATAGCAAATATTAGCTTGATTCTTATTGCACCAGAGGCAATTAGTTTGTTAGCTCCATCGCAGTATGCAGAAGCTGTTTATTGTTTAGTGCCAATAGCGATAAGTGTTTACTTTTATTTTACATATACAATGTTTGTTGACATAGAAATATATTATGGAGCAAATCATTTTGTAGCATTAGCATCTATTGTTGCCGCTGGCTTAAATTTACTCTTGAATTATATATTTATACCAAAATTTGGTTACTTAGCAGCAGGATATACTACATTAGTAAGTTATTTTTTTACTATGGTTATGCATTACGTGTTCTTGAAATGGACTTTGGCGAAGAATAAATTTACTAAAATTTTGTTTTCTAAATACTATATACTATATCTGGGATTGTTATTATTCTGTTGTTCGGGTATAATTACTGTTTTATACAATTATACTTACATTAGATATATAGCGTTTTTGTTATTATGCATTTACTTTTATAAAAACAAAAATAGATATTTGATTAGGAAGGAATTATAAGGAGGGGATTTTGCAATGAAGTCTAAAATAATAGATGCTTTTATGCATCCTGGTAAAATAGTAGCTTATTTAGGAACTAGAAATCATTTACAATGGATGGATGATAAAAGCTATTTAGAAATATTATATAAAGCGTATATAGGAGATAATTTAAACTTGACTAATCCTAGAGGTTTTAATGAAAAGCTGCAATGGCTTAAATTATATGATAGAAATCCTATGTATACCGAATTAGTAGATAAATATAAGGTGAAAGAATATATTGCGGAAAAAATTGGAGCCCAATATGTTATTCCAACCTTAGGCGTTTGGAATAAAGCAGAGGAGATAGATTTTAATATTCTTCCGAATAAATTCGTTTTAAAATGTACTCATGATAGTGGAAGGGTTGTTATTTGTCGGAATAAAAATAAATTAGATATTACTAAAGTGAGAAAAGAATTAAATGACTGCTTACGAAGGGATTTTTTTTATACTGGTCGTGAATGGCCATATAAAAATGTTTCCAAAAAAATAATTGCTGAAGAATTTATGGATGATGGAGAACATGAGGATTTATTAGACTATAAATTGATGTGTTTTAACGGAAAGGTTAGATGTACTTTTGTTTGCAGTGATAGACGTTCTCATGATGGATTAAAAGTAACATTTTTTGATAATGACTGGAATAAATTACCTTTTCAGCGTCATTATCCTTCATCATCAGATAATATAGCAAAGCCTCAATCACATGAAAAAATGATAAAATTAGCAGAAATTTTATCGCAAGACATTCCCTTTGTTCGTGTAGATTTTTATGAGATTAAAGGGAAAATATATTTTGGGGAGCTTACCTTTTATCCGGGAAGTGGGTTTGAGGAATTTGAGCCTAAAGACTGGGACAGGAAGTTAGGAGATTGGTTGGCATTGCCTGAAAAGAACTAGAGCATTAAAAGGAGCCTAAAGGATTGGGACACGCCATTCTGTGCGCCAAGTCATTTGTAGGAAATGAACCCTTTGCAGTGCTCTTAGGTGATGACGTTGTTTATAACGATGAATATCCCTGCTTAAAGCAGCTCATGGATGTATATAATAACACTGGTGCCAGCGTGCTTGGCTGCCAAACAGTGCCGCAGGAGAAAGTATCCTCTTATGGTATTGTAGCAAGCGAAGCAACGGACGCAGAGCGTATCTTCAAAGTAAACGACATGGTTGAAAAGCCTGCTGTAGAAGAAACACCCAGCCGTTTGGCGGTATTGGGACGCTATGTAATCACACCAGAGATATTCTCCATCCTGGAGCACACCGAGCCTGGACGTGGCGGTGAAATTCAGCTTACTGATGCATTGAAGGTGCTAGCGAAGGAACAAGCCATGTATGCTTATGACTTTGTTGGCCGTCGCTATGACGTGGGCGACAAGCAGGGCTATCTGGAAGCAACGGTAGAATATGCGCTGCGCAGACCGGACCTGAAGGATAAGTTTTTGGAGTATCTGAAGGGGATAGTGAAGTAAGATTAAAAAGCGCTTGTCTAAAAAATAGGCACTACACTAATTCAAAATGTCCCTGACAAAGGGGACAGTTTAGATAGCAATTATTCACAAGCATGTTTAATATTTTATAGTTTGTAGTGCGCTTTGAGTACTTGTATAGTGAGGTGAAATACAATGGTAGAAAAAATTATTGAAAAATGGCCTCAAATATTGCCTACATTAGTGATATGTACCCCCAATACTGGACACCCAGTATTGGTGGTATTTTAATGAAATACAGCTATAAGTTCAAAAGACAGTGTGTAGAATTATATC
>OIWQ01002951.1_pt1 | contig 16263 bp, 8 predicted proteins | sample 1587571 | NCBI WGS metagenome assembly OIWQ01 (sample SAMEA3888910, study PRJEB22519) | human gut metagenome | biome: human gut; feature: human-associated habitat; material: faeces | place: Denmark | collected 2010 | reverse complement strand
CACCTCAAAAACACCATCATACACTAAATCAGTAAGTTGGCAGCATCACCGACATCGTTGATGCATAAAGCGAGTATTGAGTAGACGAGATACACTTGCAGTAATACAACCTGCTGGAAAGGCCGCGAACCAGACCAGCAATAAAAAACCGCCAAATTCGGCGGTTTTTTATTGCCTGTAAAATACTTATTTCACTGGCTCAACCGGTAAATCTGCCCGCGCGCCCCATTCACTCCATGCGCCGTCGTACAGTTTCACGTTTGGCACATCCAGCGTCGCGAGTGCTAACAAAACCACGGCTGCCGTTACACCAGAGCCGCAGCTGACGATAATTGGTTTGTCGTAGCTGACGCCGCGACCAAAAAATATCGCATCCAGTTCATCGGTCGTTTTTAGTTCGCCTTCGCGCACCAGTTCCGTCCACGGAACATTCAGTGCTCCGGGAATATGTCCGCGACGTAAACCTGGGCGAGGTTCATCAACTTCTGCGTTAAAACGTGCAGCCGGGCGGGCATCAATAATTTGCGCCGTATTTTCATGGCTTGCCAATAACACATCGGTGACTTTCACCACGGCTTCAGGATTAAACGTGGCGTTAAACTCTCCTTCCGGCAGCTCTACTGCACCTTCTTCTAACAGCAGATCATCGCGCTGCCAGCCTGCAAGTCCACCCCCCAGAATCGACACTTTCTCTACACCAAAGGTGCGCAGCATCCACCATGCTCGTGGGGCTGAGAAAAGATTACCTTCGTCATAGACAATCAGGTGCTTATCCTGGTTAACGCCTAATTCACGCATCGCCACGGCGAACGTTTCCGGGCGCGGCAGCATGTGCGGAAGCGGGGAAGTGTGATCAGAAAGCGCTTCGATATCAAAAAACACTGCGCCGGGAATATGTCCATTCAGATACTCCTGAGCAACGTTACGATCTTCCTGTCCAGGCGACGCCATGCGGGCATCGATAATCTGAATTTCCGGGTCATCAATATGTTCGGCGAGCCAGTCGGCTCCTACAAACCATGTCGTGGACATAGGCATCTCCATTTTTGCCGGGGTTAGGCTAAATTGTCGGATGTTTAGTGAAAAGCGACAAGCAAAAGAGGCTGATTTGGCTGTCTGAGCCACAATTCTCACTAAAATTCGGATTGTATGGGCGTGATACTGAATTACATAACGTAAATTCTCACGCATAATAATTATTCGACGTTGCTAACGGGCCATTGTGGCAGGGATGAAAAATGAAAAAGTTACGCGTAGCCGCCTGCATGCTAATGCTGGCGCTGGCAGGGTGCGACAACAACGATAACGCGCCAACAGCGGTGAAAAAAGATGCGCCTTCTGAAGTTACTAAAGCGGCCTCTTCAGAAAACGTGAGTTCAGCAAAACTTTCCGCGCCGGAGCGACAAAAACTGGCCCAACAGAGTGCCGGTAAGGCGCTGACATTGCTGGATCTCTCTGAAGTTCAACTTGATGGCGCAGCCACGCTGGTGCTGACGTTCTCCATTCCTCTCGATCCGGATCAGGATTTCTCACGCGTTATCCATGTCGTCGATAAGAAAAGCGGCAAAGTGGATGGTGCCTGGGAGCTGTCAGATAATCTTAAAGAGTTGCGTTTACGCCACCTCGAACCGAAACGTGATTTGATCGTCACTATTGGCAAGGAGGTCAAAGCACTCAACAACGCAACCTTCAGTAAAGATTACGAAAAAACTATAACTACCCGTGATATCCAACCCAGCGTCGGTTTTGCCAGCCGTGGTTCGTTGTTACCTGGTAAAGTTATTGAAGGGCTGCCGGTAATGGCGCTCAACGTTAATAATGTCGATGTTAACTTCTTCCGTGTGAAACCAGAATCACTGCCCGCTTTCATTAGCCAATGGGAATACCGCAATTCGCTGGCGAACTGGCAGTCAGACAAACTGCTGCAGATGGCGGATCTGGTCTACACCGGACGGTTTGATCTCAATCCTGCGCGTAACACCCGTGAAAAATTATTGCTGCCGCTGGGCGATATCAAACCGCTTCAGCAGGCAGGCGTGTATCTGGCTGTGATGAATCAGGCTGGACGTTACGATTACAGTAATCCCGCGACGCTGTTTACGTTAAGTGATATCGGCGTTTCAGCTCACCGTTATCACAATCGTCTGGATATCTTTACCCAAAGTCTGGAAAACGGCGCGGCCCAGCAAGGAATTGAAGTCTCTTTATTAAATGAGAAAGGGCAGACTCTGACTCAGGCAACCAGTGACGCTCAGGGGCATGTGCAGCTGGAAAATGATAAAAACGCGGCATTACTGTTGGCGCGTAAAGACGGTCAGACAACGCTACTCGATTTAAAACTTCCGGCGCTGGACTTAGCAGAATTTAACATTGCTGGCGCGCCAGGCTATAGCAAACAGTTTTTCATGTTTGGCCCACGCGATCTTTATCGCCCAGGTGAAACGGTAATCCTCAATGGTTTGCTGCGTGATGCAGACGGTAAAGCGTTGCCCAATCAACCCATCAAGTTAGACGTGATTAAACCCGATGGGCAGGTACTCAGGAGCGTCGTTAGTCAGCCGGAGAATGGCCTCTACCACTTTACCTGGCCACTCGATAGCAATGCGGCAACCGGTATGTGGCATATTCGCGCTAACACGGGCGATAACCAGTATCGGATGTGGGATTTCCACGTCGAAGATTTTATGCCAGAGCGCATGGCGCTGAATCTGACCGGTGAGAAAACCCCGCTAACGCCGAAAGATGAAGTGAAATTCTCCGTGGTGGGGTACTACCTGTATGGTGCACCTGCTAATGGTAATACTTTGCAAGGGCAACTTTTCCTGCGCCCACTGCGTGAAGCTGTGTCAGCCTTACCTGGTTTTGAATTCGGCGATATAGCTGCCGAAAATCTTTCCCGCACGCTGGATGAAGTTCAGTTGACGCTGGATGATAAAGGGCGCGGCGAAGTTTCTACAGAAAGCCAGTGGAAGGAAACGCATTCCCCATTACAGGTTATTTTCCAGGGTAGTTTGCTGGAATCGGGCGGTCGCCCGGTGACGCGCCGCGCTGAGCAGGCTATCTGGCCTGCCGATGCATTGCCGGGGATCCGTCCGCAGTTCGCCTCGAAATCGGTTTACGATTATCGCACTGACAGCACGGTGAAACAGCCCATTGTTGATGAAGGCAGTAACGCCGCTTTTGACATCGTTTATAGCGATGCGCAAGGCGTAAAAAAAGCCGTGTCGGGCTTGCAGGTGCGCTTGATTCGCGAACGCCGCGATTACTACTGGAACTGGTCAGAAGATGAAGGCTGGCAGTCACAGTTTGATCAAAAAGATCTGATCGAAAATGAACAAACTCTGGATCTGAAAGCGGACGAAACCGGTAAGGTCAGTTTCCCGGTAGAGTGGGGCGCTTATCGTCTGGAAGTCAAAGCGCCGAATGAAGCGGTCAGTAGTGTGCGTTTCTGGGCTGGCTATAGCTGGCAGGACAACAGCGACGGGAGCGGTGTCGTGCGACCCGACCGTGTCACGCTGAAACTGGATAAAGCCAGTTATCGCCTTGGCGATACCATTAAGTTGCATATTGCCGCGCCAACGGCGGGTAAAGGTTATGCGATGGTCGAGTCCAGTGAAGGGCCGCTGTGGTGGCAAGAGATTGATGTTCCGGCTCAAGGGCTGGATCTGACGATTCCGGTCGATAAAACCTGGAATCGTCATGATCTGTATTTAAGTACGCTGGTGGTACGTCCTGGCGATAAATCTCGCTCTGCGACGCCAAAACGCGCAGTTGGGGTGTTGCATCTGCCGCTTGGTGATGAAAACCGTCGCCTCGATCTGGCGCTGGAAACACCAGCAAAAATGCGCCCCAATCAGCCATTAACCGTGAAAATTAAAGCCAGCACTAAAAATGGTGAGATGCCAAAACAGGTGAATGTGCTGGTGTCTGCCGTTGATAGCGGTGTGCTGAATATTACTGATTACGTCACGCCAGATCCGTGGCAGGCGTTCTTTGGTCAGAAACGCTATGGCGCAGACATTTACGATATTTACGGTCAGGTTATTGAAGGTCAGGGGCGTCTGGCAGCTCTGCGTTTTGGTGGTGATGGTGATGAGCTGAAACGTGGTGGTAAACCGCCGGTCAATCACGTCAATATTGTCGCGCAGCAGGCGCTGCCGGTAACGCTCAACGAACAGGGCGAAGGCTCGGTTACACTGCCGATTGGCGATTTTAACGGTGAATTGCGCGTCATGGCGCAAGCCTGGACGGCAGATGACTTCGGTAGCAACGAAAGCAAAGTGATAGTTGCCGCACCGGTGATTGCTGAACTGAACATGCCGCGCTTTATGGCGAGTGGCGATACCTCGCGTCTGACGCTGGATATCACTAATCTTACCGATAAACCGCAAAAACTGAACGTTGCCCTGACCGCCAGTGGTTTGCTTGAACTGGTCAGCGATTCACCCGCAGCCGTTGAATTAGCGCCAGGTGTGCGTACTACGCTGTTTATCCCGGTGCGAGCATTGCCGGGTTATGGCGATGGAGAAATTCAGGCCACCATTAGCGGGTTAGCGTTACCGGGTGAAACCGTTGCCGATCAGCATAAGCAGTGGAAAATCGGCGTCCGTCCGGCGTTCCCGGCACAAACGGTCAATTACGGTACGGCGTTGCAGCCTGGTGAGACATGGGCGATTCCGGCGGATGGATTGCAAAACTTCTCGCCTGTTACGCTGGAAGGGCAATTGTTGTTGAGCGGCAAACCACCGCTGAACATCGCACGTTATATCAAAGAGTTAAAAGCGTATCCGTACGGCTGTCTTGAGCAAACCGCCAGCGGCCTGTTCCCGTCACTTTATACCAACGCAGCCCAACTGCAGGCGTTGGGCATCAAAGGCGACAGTGATGAGAAACGCCGTGCATCGGTCGATATCGGCATTTCCCGTTTGCTGCAAATGCAACGTGATAACGGCGGCTTTGCGCTGTGGGATAAAAACGGTGACGAAGAGTACTGGCTGACGGCTTACGTGATGGATTTCCTGGTCCGCGCAGGTGAGCAGGGTTACAGCGTGCCGACAGACGCCATTAACCGGGGAAATGAGCGTCTGCTGCGCTATTTACAAGATCCGGGCATGATGTCGATCCCGTACGCGGATAATCTCAAAGCCAGTAAATTCGCCGTACAGTCTTACGCTGCGCTGGTGCTGGCCCGTCAGCAAAAAGCTCCACTGGGTGCGCTGCGTGAAATCTGGGAGCATCGTGCAGATGCCGCTTCTGGTTTACCGCTGCTGCAACTTGGCGTTGCGCTGAAAACCATGGGTGATGCGACGCGTGGTGAAGAAGCAATTGCGCTGGCGCTGAAAACGCCGCGTAATGATGAGCGGAAATGGCTGGGTGATTACGGTAGCCCACTGCGCGACAACGCGTTAATGCTCTCCTTGCTGGAAGAAAATAAACTGCTACCCGATGAGCAGTACACTTTGCTGAACACACTTTCGCAGCAGGCGTTTGGTGAACGCTGGCTATCGACGCAGGAAAGTAACGCGTTGTTCCTGGCTGCCCGTACGGTTCAGGATTTACCGGGTAAATGGCAGGCGCAAACCTCTTTCTCAGCTGAGCCGCTGACAGGCGAGAAAGCGCAAAACAGCAATCTGAATAGCGATCAACTTGCCACCTTGCAGGTGAGAAACAGTGGCGATCAGCCGTTATGGTTGCGTATGGATGCCAGCGGTTATCCGCAATCCGCACCTTTACCGGCGAACAATGTGCTGCAAATCGAGCGTCATATTCTTGGTACTGATGGTAAGAGCAAATCGCTGGACTCGTTACGTAGCGGCGATCTGGTGCTGGTGTGGTTGCAGGTTAAAGCCAGTAACAGCGTGCCGGATGCGTTGGTCGTGGATCTGCTGCCAGCGGGTCTGGAACTGGAAAACCAGAATCTGGCGAACGGTAGCGCCAGCCTGGAGCAAAGTGGTGGCGAAGTGCAGAACTTACTGAACCAGATGCAGCAGGCGAGTATTAAGCACATTGAGTTCCGTGACGATCGCTTTGTGGCGGCGGTTGCCGTTGATGAATACCAACCGGTAACGCTGGTGTATCTGGCGCGGGCGGTGACGCCGGGAACGTATCAGGTACCGCAACCGATGGTGGAATCAATGTATGTTCCCCAATGGCGGGCGACCGGCGCGGCTGAAGATTTGCTAATTGTCAGACCGTAAATGCCTCGCTTGTTAACCAAACGCGGCTGCTGGATAACGCTGGCAGCTGCGCCATTTCTCCTTTTTCTTGCAGCGTGGGGAGCAGATAAACTCTGGCCTCTACCGCTGCATGAAGTCAATCCCGCACGAGTGGTTGTGGCGCAGGATGGGACGCCGCTCTGGCGCTTTGCCGATGCGGAAGGCATCTGGCGTTATCCGGTAACAATCGAAGATGTTTCTCCACGTTACCTTGAAGCGCTGATCAATTATGAAGATCGCTGGTTCTGGAAGCATCCGGGGGTGAATCCATTCTCGGTGGCGCGCGCAGCATGGCAAGATCTCACTTCGGGACGGGTTATTTCCGGTGGCAGCACGCTCACTATGCAGGTTGCTCGTCTGCTTGATCCTCACCCCAAAACATTTGGCGGCAAAATTCGCCAGCTCTGGCGCGCGTTGCAACTGGAATGGCATCTGTCTAAGCGTGAAATTCTGACCTTGTATCTTAACCGCGCTCCGTTTGGCGGTACGTTGCAGGGGATCGGTGCGGCAAGTTGGGCTTATCTCGGAAAGTCGCCTGCGAATTTAAGCTATTCCGAGGCGGCAATGCTGGCGGTTTTGCCGCAAGCGCCCAGCCGTCTTCGCCCGGATCGTTGGCCGGAGCGTGCCGAAGCCGCGCGTAATAAAGTGCTCGAACGGATGGCCGTGCAAGGTGTGTGGTCCCGTGAGCAGGTAAAAGAGTCAAGGGAAGAACCCATCTGGCTGGCACCCCGACAAATGCCGCAACTGGCACCGCTGTTTTCGCGCATGATGCTCGGTAAAAGCAAAAGCGACAAAATCGTTACTACGCTGGATGCCGGTCTTCAACGACGTCTGGAAGAACTGGCGCAAAACTGGAAAGGACGATTACCACCGCGCAGCACACTGGCGATGATCGTGGTTGACCATACCGATATGCGTGTTCGCGGTTGGGTGGGATCGGTTGATCTCAACGATGATTCACGCTTTGGTCATGTTGATATGGTCAATGCGATCCGATCGCCAGGATCGGTGCTCAAACCGTTTGTTTATGGTCTGGCGCTGGATGAAGGCTTGATCCACCCGGCATCACTGCTGCAAGACGTCCCCCGGCGCACCGGTGATTATCGACCAGGTAACTTTGATAGCGGTTTTCATGGCCCGATCAGCATGAGCGAGGCGCTGGTGCGCTCGCTGAACTTACCTGCTGTGCAGGTGCTGGAAGCCTATGGACCGAAACGGTTTGCGGCAAAGTTACGCAATGTTGGATTGCCGTTATATTTGCCCAACGGTGCTGCGCCGAATCTTTCACTCATTCTCGGCGGCGCTGGTGCAAAACTGGAAGATATGGCGGCAGCGTATACCGCGTTTGCTCGCCACGGCAAGGCAGGCAAATTGCGCTTACAGCCTGACGATCCGCTGCTTGAACGGCCTTTAATGTCGTCGGGGGCGGCGTGGATCATTCGCCGGATTATGGCTGATGAAGCGAAACCCTTGCCGGATAGTGCCTTGCCGCGCGTCGCCCCACTGGCATGGAAAACGGGCACCAGCTATGGCTATCGTGATGCCTGGGCGATTGGGGTTAACGCTCGCTATGTCATTGGGATCTGGACTGGCAGACCGGACGGCACGCCCGTTGTTGGTCAGTTTGGCTTTGCCAGTGCCGTACCATTGTTGAATCAGGTCAATAATATCTTACTGTCGCGCAGTGCGAATCTGCCGGAAGACCCGCGCCCGAACTCAGTCACTCGTGGCGTTATCTGCTGGCCGGGCGGACAGTCTTTGCCGGAAGGTGACGGTAACTGTCGCCGCCGCCTGGCAACCTGGCTGCTGGACGGGAGTCAGCCGCCAACTCTATTACTGCCGGAGCAGGAAGGCATTAATGGCATTCGTTTCCCCATCTGGCTGGATGAAAACGGCAAACGTGTTGCCGCTGATTGCCCTCAGGCGCGACAAGAAATGATAAATGTCTGGCCACTACCGCTGGAACCCTGGTTGCCCGCATCAGAACGCCGCGCTGTGCGCTTACCACCGGCCTCGACAATTTGCCCGCCATACGGTCACGATGCCCAGCTCCCTCTGCAGCTGACAGGCGTTCGCGATGGCGCGATTATTAAACGTTTACCGGGCGCAGCGGAAGCGACTTTGCCGTTGCAATCAAGTGGAGGGGCAGGTGAACGCTGGTGGTTTCTGAATGGCGAACCGTTAACTGAACGCGGGCGCAACGTGACCCTGCATTTGACGGATAAAGGTGATTATCAATTGCTGGTGATGGATGATGTGGGGCAAATCGCGACAGTGAAATTTGTCATGCAATAGTCTGTTTTGTCCCTGATTGTTGCTTAAACTGGGTTTATTTTAAAAAAATGTTACCTTCATCAATAGTCAACGGCTCTGTTGCTCATTATAATCCGCGCCATCTCGTACGCTGGTACAGACAACAACAGAACAATTTACAGAGGTAAAAATGGCTATTGAACGTACTTTTTCCATCATCAAACCGAACGCGGTAGCAAAAAACGTCATTGGTAATATCTTTGCGCGCTTTGAAGCTGCAGGGTTCAAAATTGTCGGCACCAAAATGCTGCACCTGACCGTTGAACAGGCTCGTGGCTTTTATGCTGAACACGATGGAAAACCGTTCTTTGATGGTCTGGTTGAATTCATGACCTCTGGCCCGATCGTGGTTTCCGTGCTGGAAGGTGAAAACGCCGTTCAGCGTCACCGCGATCTGCTGGGCGCGACCAATCCGGCAAACGCACTGGCTGGTACTCTGCGCGCTGATTACGCTGACAGCCTGACCGAAAACGGTACCCACGGTTCTGATTCCGTCGAATCTGCCGCTCGCGAAATCGCTTATTTCTTTGGCGAAGGCGAAGTGTGCCCGCGCACCCGTTAATAATTTCGTAAATGCCGCGTGCAAACGTGGCATCCGTGCGCCAGAATTTGTACAATGCAGCGCCCCCGGACGAGCAGCCGCTCACCGGGGCGTTTCTTTTTTCAACCCTCCAGGGGCCATAACGTGTAATAACGAGGCCGGAATAGCATATGTCTGAACAATTAGTCACACCTGAAAACGTCACCACGAAAGATGGAAAAATCAACCTGCTGGATCTCAACCGTCAGCAGATGCGGGAGTTTTTTAAAGATTTAGGTGAAAAACCCTTCCGCGCCGATCAGGTGATGAAGTGGATGTATCACTATTGCTGCGACAACTTTGATGAGATGACCGACATCAACAAAGTGTTGCGCGGCAAACTGAAAGAGGTGGCGGAGATCCGCGCACCGGAAGTGGTTGAAGAACAGCGTTCATCCGACGGCACCATTAAATGGGCGATCGCCGTTGGCGATCAGCGCGTCGAAACGGTGTATATCCCGGAAGACGACCGTGCCACGCTCTGCGTCTCTTCGCAGGTGGGGTGTGCGCTGGAGTGTAAATTCTGTTCCACCGCCCAGCAGGGCTTTAACCGCAACCTGCGGGTATCGGAAATTATCGGCCAGGTGTGGCGTGCGGCGAAAATCGTCGGCGCAGCAAAAGTCACCGGTCAGCGCCCAATCACTAACGTAGTGATGATGGGCATGGGCGAGCCGCTGCTCAACCTGAACAACGTCGTTCCGGCGATGGAAATCATGCTTGATGATTTCGGTTTTGGCCTGTCTAAACGTCGCGTCACGCTTTCTACTTCCGGTGTAGTTCCGGCGCTGGATAAACTGGGCGATATGATCGACGTTGCACTGGCAATTTCCCTGCACGCGCCGAACGACGAAATTCGTGACGAAATTGTGCCGATCAACAAAAAGTACAATATCGAAACGTTCCTTGCTGCGGTGCGCCGTTATCTGGAGAAATCCAACGCCAATCAGGGCCGTGTCACTATTGAGTATGTGATGCTTGACCACGTTAACGACGGCACTGAACACGCGCACCAACTGGCGGAACTGCTGAAAGATACGCCGTGTAAGATCAACCTGATCCCGTGGAACCCGTTCCCTGGCGCGCCGTATGGACGCAGTTCGAACAGCCGTATCGACCGTTTCTCAAAAGTGCTGATGAGCTACGGTTTCACCACTATTGTGCGTAAAACCCGTGGTGATGATATCGATGCTGCCTGTGGTCAGTTGGCGGGCGATGTTATCGACCGTACGAAACGTACCCTGCGTAAACGGATGCAGGGTGAAGCCATCGATATTAAAGCGGTCTGATAGCCATTACGCCACGGTTACTTTATGTACCGTGGCGTAATCTTTTATGAATGAAGTATTAAGTTGCAATTGTCTGGTCAATATTAACGGTGCGTTTTTGCTGACTTTAAGGCAGTATGTAACGATGCAACAGTAAGTTAGCCTTAGTGAATGTGGGCTTTGTCACGAGCACACAGACGGTCTTATACTGTATGATAACGGTTAACTTAACGGATGTTTCGCGGTGTGGGTGAGCATGATGGTTCACCGGCATCTCAATTCTCATTTAAACGTACCTGCAGCGAATGAATACTGAAGCCACGCACGACCAAAATGAAGCACTTACTACCGGCGCTCGCCTGCGTAATGCTCGCGAACAACTAGGACTTAGTCAGCAGGCCGTTGCTGAGCGACTTTGCCTGAAGGTTTCCACGGTACGCGACATTGAAGAAGATAAGGCACCCGCCGATCTTGCTTCAACATTCCTGCGCGGATATATCCGCTCTTATGCGCGTCTGGTACATATTCCAGAAGAAGAACTGCTGCCAGGGCTGGAAAAGCAGGCTCCACTACGGGCTGCAAAAGTTGCGCCTATGCAGAGTTTTTCCCTCGGTAAACGCCGCAAAAAACGTGACGGCTGGCTGATGACCTTCACCTGGCTGGTGTTGTTTGTGGTTATCGGCCTGAGCGGTGCCTGGTGGTGGCAAGACCACAAAGCTCAGCAGGAAGAGATCACCACTATGGCCGATCAATCTTCGGCGGAACTGAGCAGTAATAGCGAGCAGGGGCAGAGTGTTCCGTTAAATACGTCGACAACTACAGACCCGGCTACAACGTCCACGCCGCCAGCGTCTGTGGATACTACCGCAACCAACACGCAAACACCTGCCGTAACTGCGCCAGCACCAGCTGTTGATCCGCAACAGAATGCGGTTGTTTCGCCTTCGCAGGCAAATGTTGATACCGCTGCGACTCCGGCACTAGCGGCAACAACAATGCCAGATGGTGCTGCGCCGTTGCCAACCGATCAGGCAGGCGTGACTACGCCGGCGGCTGATCCGAATGCGCTGGTGATGAACTTTACTGCCGATTGCTGGCTGGAGGTTACTGATGCTACCGGTAAAAAATTGTTTAGCGGTATGCAGCGTAAAGACGGTAATTTGAACTTAACCGGCCAGGCACCGTACAAACTGAAAATTGGTGCGCCAGCCGCAGTACAGATCCAGTATCAAGGGAAACCTGTCGATCTGAGTCGTTTTATCAGAACTAACCAGGTTGCGCGTCTGACCCTCAATGCCGAACAATCACCGGCGCAGTAACAGACGGGTAACGCGGGAGATTTTTCATGCATAACCAGGCTCCAATTCAACGTAGAAAATCAACACGTATTTACGTTGGGAATGTGCCGATTGGCGATGGTGCTCCCATCGCCGTACAGTCCATGACCAATACGCGTACGACAGACGTCGAAGCAACGGTCAATCAAATCAAGGCGCTGGAACGCGTTGGCGCTGATATCGTCCGTGTCTCCGTACCGACGATGGACGCGGCAGAAGCGTTCAAACTCATCAAACAGCAGGTTAACGTGCCGCTGGTGGCTGACATCCACTTCGACTATCGCATTGCACTGAAAGTAGCGGAATACGGCGTCGATTGTCTGCGTATTAACCCTGGCAATATCGGTAATGAAGAGCGTATTCGCATGGTGGTTGACTGTGCGCGCGATAAAAACATTCCGATCCGTATTGGCGTTAACGCCGGATCGCTGGAAAAAGATCTGCAAGAAAAGTATGGCGAACCGACGCCGCAGGCGTTGCTGGAATCTGCCATGCGTCATGTTGATCATCTCGATCGCCTGAACTTCGATCAGTTCAAAGTCAGCGTGAAAGCGTCAGACGTCTTCCTCGCTGTTGAGTCTTATCGTTTGCTGGCAAAACAGATCGATCAGCCGCTGCATCTGGGGATCACCGAAGCCGGTGGTGCACGCAGCGGGGCAGTAAAATCCGCCATTGGTTTAGGTCTGCTGCTGTCTGAAGGCATCGGCGACACGCTGCGCGTATCGCTGGCGGCCGATCCGGTCGAAGAGATCAAAGTCGGTTTCGATATTTTGAAATCGCTGCGTATCCGTTCGCGCGGGATCAACTTCATCGCCTGCCCGACCTGTTCGCGTCAGGAATTTGATGTTATCGGTACGGTTAACGCGCTGGAGCAACGCCTGGAAGATATCATCACTCCGATGGACGTTTCGATTATCGGCTGCGTGGTGAATGGCCCAGGTGAGGCGCTGGTTTCTACACTCGGCGTCACCGGCGGCAACAAGAAAAGCGGCCTCTATGAAGATGGCGTGCGCAAAGACCGTCTGGACAACAACGATATGATCGACCAGCTGGAAGCACGCATTCGTGCGAAAGCCAGTCAGCTGGACGAAGCGCGTCGAATTGACGTTCAGCAGGTTGAAAAATAATAACGTGATGGGAAGCGCCTCGCTTCCCGTGTATGATTGAACCCGCATGGCTCCCGAAACATTGAGGGAAGCGTTGAGGGTTCATTTTTATATTCAGAAAGAGAATAAACGTGGCAAAAAACATTCAAGCCATTCGCGGCATGAACGATTACCTGCCTGGCGAAACGGCCATCTGGCAGCGCATTGAAGGCACACTGAAAAACGTGCTCGGCAGCTACGGTTACAGTGAAATCCGCTTGCCGATTGTAGAGCAGACCCCGCTATTCAAACGTGCGATTGGTGAAGTCACCGACGTGGTTGAAAAAGAGATGTACACCTTTGAGGATCGCAATGGCGACAGCCTGACTCTGCGCCCTGAAGGGACGGCGGGCTGTGTACGCGCCGGCATCGAGCATGGTCTTCTGTACAATCAGGAACAGCGTCTGTGGTATATCGGGCCGATGTTCCGTCACGAGCGTCCGCAGAAAGGGCGTTATCGTCAGTTCCATCAGTTGGGCTGCGAAGTTTTCGGTCTGCAAGGTCCGGATATCGACGCTGAACTGATTATGCTCACCGCCCGCTGGTGGCGCGCGCTGGGTATCTCCGAGCACGTAACTCTTGAGCTGAACTCTATCGGTTCGCTGGAAGCACGCGCCAATTACCGCGATGCGCTGGTGGCATTCCTTGAGCAGCATAAAGAAAAGCTGGACGAAGACTGCAAACGCCGCATGTACACTAACCCGCTGCGCGTGCTGGATTCAAAAAATCCGGAAGTGCAGGCGCTTCTCAACGACGCTCCGGCATTAGGTGATTATCTGGACGAGGAATCTCGTGAGCATTTTGCCGGTCTGTGCAAACTGCTTGAGAGCGCGGGGATCGCTTACACCGTAAACCAGCGTCTGGTGCGTGGTCTGGATTACTATAACCGTACCGTTTTCGAGTGGGTGACTAACAGTCTCGGCTCCCAGGGCACCGTGTGTGCAGGCGGTCGTTATGACGGTCTTGTGGAACAACTGGGCGGTCGTGCAACACCGGCTGTCGGTTTTGCGATGGGCCTCGAACGTCTTGTATTGTTAGTACAGGCCGTTAATCCGGAATTTAAAGCCGATCCTGTTGTCGATATATACCTGGTGGCTTCAGGTGCTGATACACAATCTGCGGCTATGGCATTAGCTGAGCGTCTGCGTGATGAATTACCGGGCGTGAAATTGATGACCAACCACGGCGGCGGCAACTTTAAGAAACAGTTTGCCCGTGCTGATAAATGGGGTGCCCGCGTTGCTGTGGTGCTGGGTGAGTCTGAAGTGGCTAACGGCACAGCAGTAGTGAAGGATTTGCGCTCTGGTGAGCAAACGGCAGTTGCGCAGGATAGCGTAGCCGCGCATTTGCGCACGTTACTGGGTTAAGGAAGGAGAAGGACAGCGTGGAAATTTACGAGAACGAAAACGACCAGGTAGAAGCGGTTAAACGCTTTTTTGCTGAAAATGGCAAAGCACTGGCTGTTGGGGTGATTTTGGGCGTTGGCGCACTGATTGGCTGGCGCTACTGGAACAGCCATCAGGTTGATTCTGCACGCTCCGCTTCTCTTGCCTATCAAAATGCGGTTACCGCAGTGAGCGAAGGCAAACCGGATAGCATCCCGGCGGCGGAAAAATTTGCTGCTGAAAATAAAAATACTTATGGTGCGCTGGCTTCTTTGGAACTTGCGCAGCAATTTGTTGACAAAAATGAACTAGAGAAAGCTGCCGCCCAGTTACAACAGGGGCTGGCAGACACGAGCGATGAAAATCTCAAAGCCGTGATAAATCTGCGTCTTGCTCGCGTTCAGGTACAGCTCAAGCAGGCTGATGCCGCGCTGAAAACCCTTGATACCATCAAAGGTGAAGGGTGGGCTGCCATTGTTGCCGACCTGCGTGGTGAAGCATTGCTGAGCAAAGGTGATAAGCAAGGTGCGCGTAGTGCATGGGAAGCAGGCGTGAAAAGCGATGTTACCCCGGCACTGAGCGAAATGATGCAGATGAAAATTAATAATTTGTCCATCTGAGAGGGACCCGATGCAATTGCGTAAATTACTGCTGCCAGGACTGCTTTCCGTTACCCTTTTAAGCGGCTGTTCGCTGTTTAACAGCGAAGAAGATGTGGTAAAGATGTCCCCATTGCCAACCGTTGAAAACCAGTTTACGCCGACTACTGCGTGGAGCACTTCCGTTGGTAGCGGCATTGGCAACTTCTATTCCAATCTTCATCCGGCACTGGCGGACAACGTTGTCTATGCAGCGGACCGCGCTGGTTTGGTAAAAGCGCTGAATGCGGATGATGGCAAAGAAATCTGGTCTGTCAGCCTGGCCGAGAAAGATGGCTGGTTCTCTAAAGATCCTGCATTACTTTCTGGCGGCGTGACCGTGTCTGGTGGGCATGTCTACATTGGCACCGAAAAGGCGCAGGTTTACGCGCTGAATACCAGCGATGGTACTGTGGCATGGCAAACTAAAGTCGCGGGTGAAGCACTTTCGCGCCCGGTGGTCAGCGACGGTCTGGTGTTAATCCACACCAGTAACGGTCAGTTACAAGCGCTGAACGAAGCTGACGGCGCTGTCAAATGGACAGTTAACCTCGATATGCCTTCGCTCTCTTTGCGTGGCGAGTCTGCGCCGGCAACGGCTTTTGGTGCGGCCGTCGTGGGTGGCGATAATGGTCGCGTCAGCGCAGTGCTGATGGAACAGGGCCAGATGATTTGGCAGCAGCGTATTTCCCAGGCGACCGGTTCTACCGAAATTGACCGTCTGAGCGATGTTGACACGACTCCCGTCGTTGTTAACGGCGTTGTTTTCGCGCTGGCCTATAATGGTAACCTGACGGCGCTTGATCTGCGCAGTGGTCAGATTATGTGGAAACGCGAACTGGGTTCGGTGAATGATTTCATCGTCGACGGCAATCGCATCTATCTGGTCGATCAAAATGACCGGGTGATGGCGTTGACCATTGATGGCGGCGTTACGCTGTGGACACAAAGCGATCTGCTGCATCGCCTGCTGACTTCTCCGGTGCTGTATAATGGCAACCTGGTGGTAGGTGACAGTGAAGGTTATCTGCACTGGATTAACGTCGAAGATGGTCGTTTCGTTGCCCAGCAAAAAGTTGATAGTTCCGGTTTCCAGACTGAACCGGTTGCCGCTGACGGCAAACTGCTGATCCAGGCAAAAGACGGAACCGTGTACTCTATTACACGTTAATCGTCTCTGTCGTTCACTTTGAAAACGGCTCCTGGACAGGGGCCGTTTTCCTGTTTTTAACAACGACGCGAATATAGCGTGCGTTGTCTGATGATTTATAAAAATGAGGCTTTAAACATGGTACCTGTGGTCGCGCTTGTCGGGCGCCCTAACGTAGGAAAATCCACGTTATTTAACCGTCTAACTCGCACCCGAGATGCGCTGGTTGCGGATT
>OIWQ01002950.1_pt1 | contig 16264 bp, 13 predicted proteins | sample 1587571 | NCBI WGS metagenome assembly OIWQ01 (sample SAMEA3888910, study PRJEB22519) | human gut metagenome | biome: human gut; feature: human-associated habitat; material: faeces | place: Denmark | collected 2010 | reverse complement strand
TTTACCATTTAAAACCCTCGGGATCAAAACGGTCTCGGGGGTTTTTCTTTGCCTGAAAGTTTTAGAGGCAGGCGCACGGCCCGCCTTTTCGTTAAGATGCTCAGTCTCAGCGCGAGGAACTTTCTCTTCTTATGACGACCGGTGATCTTTTTGGCGATGACGCAATGCCTGCGGTGACAGCTCCGCGGAGTACAAAAGCGCCCGTAGAAAATACGATGATGCCTTTGGCAGAGCGTTTGCGACCCCGTACGATTGATGAGGTGATCGGTCAGAAGAAACTTCTGGGGCCGGGGCAGCCTCTGAGAGTGGCGTTTGAAACGCACCGGCCGCACTCGATGATTCTCTGGGGGCCGCCCGGGGTGGGAAAGACGACGCTGGCGCGCCTGATGGCTGATGCCTTTGGGCTCCCTTTTATCGCGATCAGCGCGGTACTCTCCGGCGTCAAAGAAATCCGTGAGGCCGTGGAGGCTGCCAAAGCCCATATGACTGCAACCGGCAAACCCACGCTTGTGTTTGTCGACGAGGTGCACCGCTTTAATAAAAGCCAGCAGGATGCGTTTTTGCCGCACGTGGAAAGCGGGCTTTTTGTGTTTGTGGGCGCAACGACAGAGAACCCTTCCTTTGAAGTTAATTCTGCTCTTTTGTCACGCTCCGCGGTTTATGTCTTGGAGAGCCTCTCGCACGATGAGTTAAATGAGCTCATCGACCGGGCGCTTAATGAAGTCGTTAAGGGGGTGTCGATTACGCCCGAAGCCCGGGAGATTCTGATTGATCTCGCGGACGGTGACGCCAGAAGGCTCTTAAATGCCCTTGACGTTGCGACCGGCATGGCCAAAGACCGCCACATGGAAACCGTGGACGCGGACTTTCTGCGTAAGACGCTTCCGTCAACCGTACGGCGCTTTGATAAGGGTGGGGAGAACTTTTACGACCAGATCAGTGCGCTGCATAAAAGCGTACGCGGCAGCGACCCCGACGCCGCCCTTTACTGGATGTGCCGGATGTTGGACGGCGGCTGCGACCCCCGCTACATCGCGCGGCGCGTGGTGAGGATGGCGATTGAAGACATTTCGCTGGCTGATCCCAGAGGGACGCAGCTGGCCCTTGAAGCCGCAGACATTTATGAGCGCCTGGGGTCTCCGGAAGGTGAACTTGCGATCGCGCAGGCCGTGGTGTATCTCGCGGTCGCCCCCAAGAGTAACGCGGTTTATTCGGCCTATAACGCGGTGAGAAGTTTCGTGAAGGAAGACGGCACGCGCCCCGTGCCGATGCACTTAAGAAACGCTCCCACAAAACTTATGAAGGAATTGGGGTATCACAAGGGCTACCGCTACGCGCACGACGAAGAGGGAGCGTTTGCCGCGGGCGAAGTGTATCTGCCGCCTGAGATCGCGGACATGCATTGGTACGAGCCCACGGACCGGGGCCTGGAACTCAAGATCAAAGAAAAGATGGAGCGACTAAAGGCGCTTAACGATGAAGCCCGAAAAAAAGCGCTCAAGGCGCGCTCATAACCAGCGGATATTGCCCGTTTTTGTTGCACTTTTAGGCTAAACGCGCAAAAATTTCAGTTTCACTGTGTTTGAGCGCCTGCGCGGCGTCTCAACAAAAAAGAATTACTGAGCTCAGAAGGGAAGACCATGCTCGACATCAATATGCTGCGCAAGCAGCTCCCGGACGTGATTGCACGCCTTGCAACGCGTCCCTTTGCATTTCCGGAAAAAGAATTCAATGCGCTCGAAAACGAACGCAAGGCCGTGCAGACGCAGACCGAAGAGCTGCAGGCTCTGAGAAATCAGCTTTCCAAGGAAATCGGCAACGCCAAGAAAAGCGGCGGGGATGCTTCGCATCTGATGGCCGAAGCCGCTGCGATTCCTGAAAAGTTAAACGAACTGCAGGAACGTCTCGGTACGATTCGCGATCAGTTAAATGAGCTCCTCATGAGTATCCCCAATCTGCCGCACGAATCCGTTCCGACGGGGCGCGATGAACGCGACAATGTGGAGCAGCGCCGCTGGGGAACGCCCCGCACGTTTGACTTCCCGATCAAGGACCACGTCGATGTGGGCGCTCCCCTCGGGATGGACTTTGATACGGCCGCGAAACTTTCCGGCACACGTTTCTGTTTCATGAAGGGGCAGGTCGCGCACCTGCACCGCGCCATTGCGCAGTTCATGCTGGACGTCCACACCCGCGAGCACGGCTACACCGAGTGCTACACGCCCTATATCGTCACGGCCGACACGATGCGCGGCACCGGGCAGCTGCCGAAGTTTGAAGAAGACCTCTTTGCCGCCAAAAAGGGTGGTCAGCAGGGTAAGGGCGATCCGCTGTACCTCATTCCGACCGCCGAAGTGACGCTGACGAACTCGGTGTCCGGGCAGATGCTGAAGGCCTCGGACCTGCCGATTCTTGTGACGGCGCACACGCCGTGCTTTAGAAGTGAAGCCGGTGCCTACGGGCGCGACACCCGCGGCATGATCCGTCAGCACCAGTTTGATAAGGTCGAAATGGTGAGAATCGTCCGTCCTGAAGACAGCTACAAGCACCTTGAGGAACTCACCGCAAACGCCGAAGACATTCTTCAGCGCCTGGGGCTTCCCTACCGTGTGGTGCTCCTTTGCACCGGGGACATGGGCTTTTCCTCTGCGAAGACCTATGACCTTGAAGTGTGGCTTCCTGCACAGAACACGTACCGTGAAATCAGTTCGTGCTCCAACTGCGAGGGTTTCCAGGCCCGCCGCATGGGCACGCGCTTTAAGGATGAAAACGGTAAGCCCCAGTACGTGCACACGTTAAACGGCTCAGGGCTCGCCGTCGGCCGCACGCTCGTTGCGGTTCTGGAAAACTACCAGAACGCCGACGGCTCGGTCACGGTGCCCGAGGCGCTTCGCCCCTACATGAACGGCGTTGAAAAACTCGTTCCCGAAGGCAAATAAGCTTTTTCGCTAGGCGCATTGCCTTATTGCGTTTTCACTTTGTCCCTGTCACAATAAGCGGACATTTCGAGGTGAGAGTGATTCTCACGCCAACCTGCCTTACCCGGGCAAGGTGGAAACGCTCAAGCGGATGCGGCTTTCCGGCGCGGCCGGAAAACAACCAAGCGGGTCGATGAGACCGTCCGGTATCGAAATGGATCGGACGGTTTTTTTGACTTTCGAAGTGAAGAAAAATCGGCGGGCGGTCGCCGGGAGAGGACAAAGTGCCGCAGGTGGATTTAACTCACAAATTGCCTGACCTGCCGTGTCGGCGAACAAGGCTAAAAGAGGTGAACATCAAAATGAGCAATCGTCTGACAATCAAAGGCCAGGTCACTATTCCGAAGAACGTGCGTGATTTCCTTGGCCTGACGATGGGGTCAAGTGCCGTCGAGTTTTATATCGATGCCGACGGCAGCGTCAAGGTTCGTAAGGCCGCCGGTAAGAGCCGTGTTCGTGCCACAGGTCAGGTGCAGGCAAAGGCCTGCAGCCGTCAGGAGACCGCGCGCGTGTCGCACTGCGACCGCGTGCTCGCCATGCTTTCGGGCAACTACGTTTAAGTTGCCCGTCTCAGTCGTGGGCGGCGGGTGCCGCTCACCGTCAGATTTTCTCTCAATACTTACTCAATCAGGATGGGGTTGACCATGTCCGCTGATGCTGCGCGCCTTGCGCTTTCTGAAATCGTGGGTGAAAAATGGGTGGAAGTTGAGCCCTTTGCCTCCGTAAACCTTCTGTCGGACTGGACCAACCGCTTTCACGGCAGGCCCCTGGCGATTGTGAAACCGGCTGATACCGCCGAAGTCTCTGCGGTTTTAAAGTGGGCTAACGACAACAATGTCCCGGTGGTGGCGCAGTCAGGAAACACGAGTCTTGTGGGGGGCGGCACTCCGACGGCTGACGGCAAGGCCGTCTTGCTGTCGCTGCAGCGCATGAATAAGGTCGAGAGAATCGATGCCGTCAATGATACGATGGTCGTGGACGCGGGCGTCATTTTGCAGAAGGCCCAGGAAGCGGCGCGCGCGCACGGGCGGCTTTTCCCCCTGAGTTTTGCTTCTGAGGGCTCGGCCTGTATCGGCGGGTGCCTCGCAACGAACGCGGGGGGTACGGCGGTGCTCCGTTACGGCAACACCCGTGACCTGGTGCTCGGGATCGAAGTGGTGCTTGCGGACGGCACGGTTTTGAACATGCTCCGGGGCTTGAGAAAAGACAACACCGGCTACGACTTAAAGCACCTTTTCATGGCAAGCGAAGGGACCTTGGGTGTTATTACCCGCGCGGTTGTGAAGCTCTTTCCGCTCCCGAAGGTCCGCTTTACGGCGCTCGCGGGGACGCCCGACGTGCGTTCTGCCTGTGAACTCTTAAAGCGCGTCAAAGAAGCCGCGGGCCCGGCTTTGACCGGGTTTGAACTCATGCAGGCCAAATGCATTGAGCGCGTCGGCAAAGAAATTGACGCCGTGACGGTTCCCGGGGACGTCTCGGGCGCTCCCTGGTGGAGTCTTATTGAATTAAGTTACAGCCGTGAGCCCGAGGGCCATCCCCTGGAAAGCGTGCTGGAAAAAGCCTTTGAAGACGGCGTTGCGGTGGACGCGTTTCTTGCGCAGTCCGAAAAGGAAAGCAAGAGCTTTTGGGCAATCCGCGAGTCCATTCCGAGCGCAGACGCCCACGTCGGCGGAAACCTCCATAACGACGTGAGTCTTGAGATCAGTGAGATTCCGGATTTTGTGGAAGAGACGCTCACGGCACTGCAAAAGCGCTTTGCGTGGGTGGATCCGTCGGTCTTCGGGCACCTCGGGGACGGAAACCTGCACTTTAACGTGGGCTCGGTTCCCGCGCCGCTTGCCTTTGAAAACGAAGAGGGGATCCGGGAAACGGTCTACGAGCGCGTTGCGGCGCATAACGGCTCGATTTCAGCTGAACACGGGATCGGGCAGTTAAAGCGCGCGCACTTTCTTGAACTTAAAAACCCCGCGGAAGTCGCGGTGATGGTGAAAATCAAAAAGGCGCTTGATCCCAAGGGGATTCTCAATCCCGGAAAACTTCTTCCGGACTGATGCGTTCTTAAAGGGCGAAAAAAGCAGGCGTTGTTCCTGCTTTTTTCATGCCTGCGGCCGGGCTTACTTTATGAATTTCAGTTCTTTGAGCCAGGTTTTGATTTCGGCTTCTGAGCTTTCGACTTCTTCTCCGTAAAGCGCGAGGCCCTTTAAAAACCGGGCTTTGGGGGCAATCTCACGCAGTTCCCGGTCTGAACTTCCGAAGCCGCTGCCGCCGTGCGTTACGAAGTGCACGACGGTTTTGCAGGAGAGATCTGCCTCTGACAGTGCCTTGTATAAAAACGGCGGAATACGCCCCCACCAGATCGGGTGCCCGATAAAGACCGTGTCGTAAGCGGAGAGGTCCGGAAGCGGCTTTTTGAGGACACGGTAAATCTTGCGGTCAAACTCTTCCTGCACGACATCCGTTGTTTTGCGGTAACCGGCCGGATAGGGTTCCGCCGTTTCCACTTCAAAGACGTCCGCGCCGGTCGAGGCAGCAATCACCCGTGCAACGCGTGCCGTGTAACCATTAGATGTCATACTACCTTTCGCCACCCCTTCAACCTTTCATGGAGTGGCAAAACATGCGATATTCGCAGGAGTTCAAAGACAACGTCGTAGCGCGCCTGCTGAGCAAGGAGCTCAGCATCTCTGAAGCCGTGGAGCAGTACTCGATCGGCAAATCAACGATCTCGTACTGGCTCAGGATTGCCAGAGAGCAAGCAGTTTGCGGCATGCTGCCCAACAAAGGAAATCCCAAGCTCATGACCAGCCTCAAGCTCCCTAAAGGAGTGACCTACCTTCAAGCCCACACCGCAGTCGTTGCCAAAGAAATCATGAGCGAGACTGCCTTCGGCCAGTTCTGCCGCAAGCATGGCTACCTCGCCTCCACAGTCGATGCCTGGGCCGAATGGTTTAACAATCATCCGGATGCGGTTGACAAGAAGCTCCATGATGCTCAGATGTCGGCCATGTCTGAACTCAAGAAGGAAAATGCCAGGAAGGACCGAGAAATCGCCAGAAAAGACAAAGCATTAGCCGATGCTGCAACGATGCTGATGTTGTCAAAAAAAGCCGAGGCGATCTGGGGGGTAAAGGAAAGCTGATCAGTGCCCATGATCGCCAGGAAATCGTTTCGCTGGTCGAACTCGGTCAATCGAAAGGACTGTCGCAGAGGCAATCCTGCGAGGCAGTCGGCATTACCCCACGGACGCTGCAGAACTGGCGGCATGCACCGGATGGTGATGGCCGGCTAGACCGCAGCAACTTTACGAGCCCACGGCAAATCCCTGAGGACCTGCGTGAGCAGATCGTAGATCGCTTCTGCAAAGCCGATGTGCGGGATCTTAGTCTGACGCAGGCCTTCTACAAGCTGCTCGATGAAAACAAGGAGTACTGGTGCTCTCTCTCAACGCTTTACCGTCTCTTCAGGGCACGGGGATTGAACGCACGCCGTGCGCCTACCCGGGAAGCCCGCCGGCGCAGCAAGCCGACTGCCTACAGCGCACAGAAGCCAAACGAGGTGTGGACCTGGGACATCACCTATCTGCGCTCGAGCAAGTACACGGGCAGGTTCTACTACGCGTATGTCATTGTCGACGTCTACAGCCGCATGGTTGTGAGCGCCAGGGTATTCGAGGCTGATAATGCCGACTTCGCCGCGCGCTTTCTCGGGGATGCCTTCAGGCGATACGGAATCAAGCCCGGACAGCTTGTCGTGCACTCAGACAATGGTGCGAGCATGAAGGCCGCTCCCACTTTGGCTTTGCTTGAGAAGAACGGAATTACCTCCTCGCACAGTCGTCCGCGAGTCAGCAACGACAATCCGTATTCGGAGTCCTTCTTCCGTACGCTCAAGTACAGCGGCGATTACCTGTACCCCCGTGAGGGCTTCGACAATGCCGAGGAAGCTGAGCAATGGGTGCAGGGCTTTGTAGACCACTACAACGAGCACCACAGACACCGCGGCATCCGCATGGTAACGCCGGGGCAGCGCTATCGCGGCGAGGACGCGGAGGTGCTGCGCCGACGCAGGGAGACGATGCTGGAGGCTCGCAGACGCCATCCGGAGCGCTGGATCACCGGGAGAGTGCTGAACTGTACGCCGATCAAAGAGGTGTGGCTTAACCCCGAAAATGGGCAGTTGGAGGAAAAGCATGCCAAGGCAGCTTGAACAAACGCCCCGCAGCTGCTGCAACAAGGCGTTCGGCGGTTTTCCACGGGCCTCAGGCTCGGACTCCTCCTGCCTGAGGAGGCTCATTCTACCGGCCTGCCGACCTCTCCGCGCGAACGGTGCTGCGCAGCTGCATCAAAGGTTTTCTACGGGCCAAAAAACTCTGGGTGAATCCGCCGAAGGCGGAGAGGGCAAAGCCCTCACTGAGCTCAGACTACAACCTACTTTTTAAGAACAAAATCGGCGAAAGCTCACTTGACATTCACCGCCACCTGCCTCAAGCCTTAATAATGACGAAACCAGTGTCATTAATCGGCAGACACTGAAAGACTGTCCGCCATTTGATGAGCAAGTCTAGAAGCTATTTCGGCGTCCTCTGCTTCGACCATGATTCGAAGCAGAGGTTCCGTACCGGACGGTCGAATCAAGACACGCCCGCTGCCTTCAACCTCACTGCGGCACAGCTCAACAGTCCGAGAGAATTCGCGGTCATTCTGCCAGTCATAGCCCGCAGAGAGTCGCTTGTTAACCAGCACCTGAGGCATTAATTTGAGATCGGCAGTCAATTCAGCGAGGGTCTGGCCATTTCGTCGCATCGCAGCGAGAACCTGTAGAGCACTGACAATGCCATCTCCTGTCGTCTGACGATCAAGGGCAATAATGTGGCCGGAAGACTCGCCTCCATAAAGCCAGCCTTTACGCTTGAGTTCTTCAAGAACGTAACGATCTCCCACCTTGGCACGCACAAAACCAACCCCCAACTCTCCAAAGCGTCTTTCAAGCGCATAATTAGTCATCAGGGTTCCGACACATCCTTCCACCGGGCCAGCCAACATGCGGTCTCGAACGATAACGTAGAGAAGTTCATCGCCATTGTAGACATGGCCATGTGCATCTGCCATGATGAGGCGATCAGCATCGCCGTCAAGGCTCACGGCAACATCGCAACCGTTCTCAGCACAAAGGCGTGAGAGGTTCTCGGTATGGGTTGCACCTACGCCAGCGTTGATATTGAGTCCGTTAGGAGTATTCCCTACTGCAACCACTTTTGCACCGAGCTCGTGAAAGACATCGGGAGCAATGTGATACGCTGCACCATTGGCACAATCGACCAATATGCGAAGGCCCTTAAGGTCAGTACTGAAGTCGATCGTCGACTTACAGAACTCAATGTAGCGACCTGCAGCATCATTTAAACGAAGAGCCTTCCCTAACTCCGAAGAGGGTACACAAGCATATCCGGCATCAAGTTCATCTTCAATTTCAAGTTCTACAGAATCAGGAAACTTCGTCCCCTCAGCAGAGAAGAACTTAATGCCGTTATCATCGTAAGGATTATGGCTAGCCGAGATGACAACGCCGGCATCCAAACGAAGTGCTTGGGTCAGATATGCGACAGCCGGTGTCGGGATGGGCCCACAAAGCACAACGTCAACCCCAGCGCTCGAAAAGCCTGCCTGAAGGGCAGCTTCGAGCATGTAGCCTGAAACGCGGGTATCCTTACCGATCAAGACAGTCGCGTGTCCCGATGAAACTTGTCTTCGAAGAACGCGACCGGCAGCTTGTCCAAGGTGCAACACAAAATCAGGGGTGATGGGAGCCTTACCAACTCGACCACGAACACCATCTGTCCCAAAATATCTACGTAAATTAGTCATAACATGCACCAAATACGTTTATTCAACAGTGACACTCTTAGCCAAATTTCGCGGTTTATCTACGTCGTTGCCGAACACAAGAGCGGCGTGATAAGCCAACAATTGAAGTGGAATGACATGAAGAATAGGCGAGAGACGTCCATAATTCTCCGGCATACGGATCACATGCATGCCATCGTTAGTGTCGATGACGGAATCGCCATCAGCACATACGTAGAGCTCACCGCCACGAGCACGAACCTCCTGCATATTGCTCTTGAGTTTTTCGAGCAAACGGTCATTAGGAGCAACCGTAATAACTGGCATCTCTCTATCAACCAGAGCAAGCGGTCCATGCTTGAGTTCTCCTGCAGGATAAGCCTCGGCATGAATGTAGCTGATCTCCTTAAGCTTTAGAGCTCCTTCGAGCGCAATTGGATAATGAACACCTCGACCAAGGAAGAGTGCATGCTTCTTGCTCGCAAAATGTTCTGCCCAGGCGATAAGTTGAGGCTCAAGCGCAAGTACTGCACTCATAGCAACTGGCAAATGGCGAAGACGCTTGAGCTCATCTTCTTCTGTTGTCCTATCAAGACGTCCGTTAAGCTTGGCAAGCGTAAATGCGAGTAAGTAAAGTGCTGTTAGCTGCGTCGTAAAAGCCTTTGTGGAAGCCACTCCAATCTCAACACCCGCCCTCGTGATATATGCCAAACGGCTTTCGTTCACCATGGCCGATGTTGCTACATTGCAAATCGTGAGCGTCTGCATCATGCCGAGATCATCGCGAGCATGACGAAGAGCCGCAAGCGTATCCGCTGTCTCACCAGACTGAGAAATCGTCACCACAAGCGTCTGAGCATCTGGTACGGAAACGCGATAACGATATTCGCTTGCAATTTCCACATCGCACGGAATTCCAGCAACTTCCTCAATCCAATACTTGGCCGTAAGCGCGGCATAGTAGGATGTGCCACAAGCAAGGAACAACAATCGCTTCGTATTTCGGAAGATGCCTTCAGCATCCGCACCAAAAAGCGTAGGAGAGAAAGCTACCACTCCCTCCAGCGTTTCGCTCACTGCACGAGGTTGTTCGAAGATCTCCTTCTGCATGAAATGACGATACGGTCTAAGTTCAACGGCACCGGCATAAGCATGTACAACCTGAGCTTCTCGCTTTGCCGAAATGTAATCCCCGCCCTCAGTCCGTTCATAGACCTTCCAGGAATCCGGTCGAACATCAACAACATCGCCTTCATGAATATAGACGATTCGATCCGTCATGCCTCCAACAGCCATGGCATCGGATGCAACGAAGTTCTCGCCATCTCCAAGACCAACAATCAAAGGCGACCCCTGACGAGCAGCAATAACGCGATTAGGCTCATCGGTGGCAATTACCGCAATTGCATAGCTACCGCGAATAAGCTTGACGGCAGACATGACGGCCTTAAGCAGATCCCCATCATCGTTGTCGTTAATCAGATGAGCGATTACTTCCGTATCAGTTTGACTCGTAAATTCATAGCCCTTTGTCTGGAGATCACGGCGAATTTCTTCATAATTTTCGATAATGCCGTTATGCACCAAGGCAATATGATCACGCGAGATGTGTGGGTGTGCATTGCATACTTCAGGCGCTCCATGAGTAGCCCATCTAGTATGCGCAATACCGGTCGTCCCATTTACCCCATCTTTGGTGACACATTCAGAAAGCTCTTTGACGCGAAAAACTGTACGTGCCCTGCGCAAAGAATTTTCTTTTACAGTTGCAATACCGCAGGAATCGTATCCACGATATTCCAAACGACGCAAGCCTTCTAGAAGAATCGGAACAATATCGCGATTACTTGTAGCAGCAATAATACCACACATCTTGCACAACCTAATATTTTACTAAATTTGTTTTGCTAGTTAGACAGTCATTAATCAATGATAATACGACATTTAAATTTAAACGATCGCATGTGAGCTAGGAGAAATGTCGCATCGAGTACTCTCTGTCTGTTATAGCACTCAAATGAGTGAATTATCGGAAAGGAAGTTCTAGCGACGGATCCACCTTCAACAGCACCTCTGCAAAGGTCCTCTTGATGCACTCGAGCGCTTCAGGCGTATCACCTTCCAAACGAAGTACCACGACGGGAGTCGTATTCGAAGAACGTGCCAGCGCAAAACCGTCATTCCATTCAACGCGAATGCCATCGATAGTAATTATGTCAAGAGCGTCATCAAAGCGAGCTTCCTTCTGCAAACGAGCAATAAAAGCCTTGTTTTCGCCATCGGCCATGTGAATTTGCAATTCCGGCGTATTGACGGCACTCGGAAGAGCCTCGAGAACTGCGGACGGATCCGCTTCACGGGAAAGGATTTCAAGAATGCGAGCGCCTGCATAAACACCATCGTCAAAACCCGGCCAACGACCGTCATTAAAAAACAGATGTCCGGACATCTCGCCCGCAAACGGCGCTCCCGTTTCGCGAAGCTTGGCCTTGACAAGAGAGTGCCCCGTGCAACTGATCGTCGGCACCCCACCGCAAGCCTCAATCCAAGGCACCAATCGACGCGTACACTTGACGTCATAAACAATTTGAGCACCAGGATGATGTGCAAGGATGTCCTTTGCAAAGAGCATCATCTGGCGGTCCGGATAGATAATCGCACCGGACTTCGTCACTACGCCCAGACGGTCACCATCGCCGTCAAAAGCAAGCCCCAGTTCTATTCTCTCTTCACGGACGGCTTTCTTGAGGTCTTCCAAATTCGCAGGCTTGGACGGATCGGGATGATGATTCGGGAAGTTGCCGTCAACGTCCGTGTAAAGCTCCATCACATCGCAGCCAAGCGACTTGAAGAGTTTGGCAGCCACAGGACCGGCGACACCGTTGCCGGCATCGATCGCAATACGCATCGGACGAGCAAGGCACACATCGGACAACACGCGTTGGAGATAGGCAGGCACCACATCCTCGTGGCGAATGGTACCCGGCACTTCTGCCGTTCGCCAATCCTCCTTTTCAATGCGAGCACGAATGCCCTGAATCTGATCGGCGAAAAGCGTAATGCCACCGATCATCATCTTGAGACCATTGTAGTCGGGCGGATTGTGAGAACCGGTTACTGCAACGCCGGTACCATTGCCAAAATGTACGGTGGCAAAGTAGAGAACGGGCGTAGGCACCATGCCGATGTCGATGACGTCAACACCAGCAGCAGTTATGCCCTCCATCAAGGCGTTTGCCAGGCGTTCGCCGGACAAGCGACCATCACGGCCCACGCAAAACGAGGTTTCACCGGATTCAAACGCCATTGAGCCAAGAACCTGGCCTATCTGTCGAACAACCTCGACGGTCAATTGTACGTCAATAATTCCGCGCACATCATAAGCTTTGAAAATTGAAAAAGCTGTCTTCATTATAGAAAAATGTAAAAGGAATTTATAACCCACGTATGTATTGTAAGGAAAGTGGAGATGTTATGAATACACCTGCTCGTAAGTTCAATAGTTAAAGTTGACTTAGAAACTTAATCTTAAAATCGATGTCGCATTTATTCAAAGAATTAAAAGCCTTGAACATCGAACATTTATTATCATCTTTGAAAACAGCTTCTCTATTACTAGTGCATTGTTTCTGAGAAGTTTGCTGTTCTGTAAAAAGGTGAACACAAGTCGCGTCCCAAAAAACATTTCGTCTAATTAATTTTGCTGGATTACCACCCCAAGCTTCATTTGTGCCAATGTTCTTATGTGGTACAACTGAGCCGAAGCCAATAATTGAGCCGGAGCCAATTACGCTCCCTTTTAGAATGGAAGCTTGTTGCCCAATCCAGACTTTATCTCCAATAATTATGGATTCGCTTTTGTTTACACGGCATCCGGTATCTACGTCATAAATAAGGTGAGCATCAGAGTTTCGCAACCAAACGCCAAATGATAACAAGCATTGATCGCCTATTAAGATGTTTTGTTGCTCAGAGAGGACAGCGTTAAGTATGCCGTTGAAATAGCAATCGTTCCCCAAAAAGAATGTACAGTCGTTGTTTATTGTCAAATTTAATCTTATTGCGAATTTATTTTTTTTAAAAAAAACAATCGCGTTGTTCGCATTGAATCTAATCGTTGAGTTTTCAATGCGACAACCGTCCTCGACAATAAGAACATTCCCCTCTCCTGAAAAGACGATACTTGACTTAGATAACACAGAGCAATCCTTATTTACGACGATCTTATTGTTACCGATGTCAACTAAGTTAAAACTAGTTACTGTGTTCATGGAAATCAAAAATTACAAACAGCAATGGTGACCATTGATAAATTATGGATTGAAATTAAGAAAACCAGTCTGCTGGTTATAGATCATTTTAGATTTTTTATCTCCTATAAATTTCTAGCCGGCAGGCTGATTCTGAAGCAGAAATTTTGGCATAGTCATTCGATTCTTCTATAGCTTTTTTAGAGGTTAATGTAGCTGTCGCTGAAACTAATTTATTTGACACCTTGACTTCCACGCTGTATTCGCCAGGGTCTAGTTTGCTGAGATCAATGCCGTTTCTTCCTAGAGTTGCAAACGCGCCTGTAGAGTAATCGCAGAAAACTCTATCGTAGTAATTCATGCACAACTGTTTGTCAATGGCAGATCCAATAAGCACAAATCTTGCTTCTTTGGTTTCAATGTTTCGGAACACCAATTCTTTTTTCCATAATCCAAAAGAGCTGGAGTCATGACCTTTTATACAAGCATTGCCTTCAATAAATAAAACAGTTCCCTTTAATTTAAGCAGTGTAATTGTTGACAAAAGTTTTTTTGTTTCCTGAATTGTTCAAGTATTTTACTTGATATACTTGAAGGTGGCTCACTTCCATTTTTTATAAGCGATGATGTAAAGTATGGATGTTTCCCTTGCGAATTAAGAAGTAATATTCCTTTTATATAAGGTAGCTCATATCGCGTAATTTGATTATGTTGTCGAACGCATTTAGATGTGCAAGAAATGCGCACATAACTATTTGCCGAATGCAACATGTTATCTAAGGAAACGCAGGTTTCATACTCGTCAACATCGGAGCATACAACTACATAATTTTTGGTGGAAATATTTGTTTGTTGGATTGTATTTGGTATGATCTCATTGAGAAAGCTTTGTTTTTCGTTGTCACTTCCGGTCATATGATTAAAGACATCGTTATGCACCTTGCTTAAAAAGTCTCCAAGCCTGATTTGTGGGGCAGATGCAATGATGTTTTTAAACTTATATTTTGTGCCTAAATACAAAGCTGCAGCTCCTCCTTTTGAGGCGCCGACGATTGTTACGAAGCTGGGATCAAGATGATGTTCCGTTATGAATTTTCTAATAAAGGATACGACGGCGAATTCGACATCGAATTTACCATTGTACATTGAGTAAAGACAACAATTCCCATAGAACTCATCTTTAATCCATAATATGTATGATGGAACATCTTCCACGGATTTGCCAAAATCATATGTAAAATTTGAACTCCATCCAAATCCGCTAAAAATTACTATTAGGTGTCGGCAATCTAGAATCCCTTCTTTGTATTTATATTTAATCGGTATTCCGTTTGATTTTATGGTCAATTCTTTTGTTGTCGTCATATTTAGGAAAATGATTTATGAATTTTATAGGCAATGCTACTGTGAGCAAGAGAGACTTAGGGTTATCTCTTGAGTTTTAATAAATAAACTTATTGGTTAGTTTTTACTCCGTTTCGCGTCTCCAATTGTCTATTGGTATTTGATTTGAACGAGATAATGTTAACTTTCCTATCGTAGCATCTTTTATTGGCTCTTCGGGGATATCTGGGGGTAGTTAGTATCCCCGAAGAGCTACATATTCTGCTAGGATCGAGCATAAATATCTTCAATGCGAACAATATCGTCTTCACCCAGATAATCACCGCATTGAACCTCAATGATTACAACTGGAATGTGGGTACGATTTACGAGCCTATGTACTGTTTCCGCAGGAATGTAAACGGATTCATTGGCAGAACATGTAACCACCTTATCTCCCACTGTGATTTCTGCTGTTCCTTTAACAACGGTCCAATGTTCGGATCGCCGATGGTGCAACTGTAAGGAAAGAGCACCACCGGGATTCACAATGATTCGCTTGGATTGATAATGCTCACCGTAAGCGATAGATTCATAGGTTCCCCACGGACGTTGAACAACGGGTGGAAGTACAGCTTCCGTTCGATTAGTTTCCTTCAGTTTCGTCACAACATTCTTAACTTCCTGAACGCGAGACAACGGGGCAACTAGCACGGCATCCGAAGTTTCAACGATAGCAACGTCACGCATGCCAATCGCTGAAACAAGGCGACTGCTGCTATGTATATAACAATTAACGCAGGAGATAGAAAGTGCATCCCCAATCTGAGTGTTATTGTCCGTATCCTTTTCAGAAACCGCGTGCATTGCGTTCCAGGCGCCAAGATCGTTCCAAACTACATTCAATGGCAAAACCGCAGCCTTGGCAGTCTTTTCCATAACAGCGTAGTCTATGGAATTCGAGGGACATTCGCCCATTGCGTCAGAATTTGGGGATATAAAGCCGTTTGCGACTGTCTGGTTCTTCATTGCTTTCCTGCAATGATCGAAAATTTCAGGAGCAAAAGACTTCAAAGCATCCAGATAGCAGGAAGCTTTGAAAACAAACATGCCAGAATTCCAATAATAGCCACCATCTTCCAACATCTCCTTAGCCTTTGCCAACACAGGTTTTTCCACAAAGCGCTTCACCTTGAAGTTGCCTTCCGAAATGGGATCCCCTTTTTCTATGTAACCAAAACCAGTTTCTGGTCCCGTCGGACGGATGCCAAAAGTAACAAGGTAGCTGCTCTCTGCAAGGAGAACTGAATCTTCGACTGCCTTAACAAAAGCTGTTCTACCTTCAATCGAATGATCCGAAGGCAGAATCAGAAGAACGGCATCAGGGTCAGACTTTACCGCTTCAAAAGCAGCGAGTGCAATAGCGGGAGCAGTATTCTTAGCCACAGGCTCGACAATGATGGAGCCATGACAGGAAAGATCATCAAGATCTCGCTTGGCAAGGAAGCGATGATCTTTATTGCACACAACGATAGGATTACCAACATTGGATAATCCGGCTACTCGTTTTAAAGTCGACTTGAAGAGCGTTTGACCCTTTTGAAATTCGACAAATTGTTTCGGATAAGCAACTCGTGAAAGCGGCCACAGCCGAGTGCCGGAGCCACCGCAAAGAATGACAGGAACGAGAGTAGATTTCTTCATTGTAATCACCTTAGATTTGGTATTTGTCAAGACAAATTACCAGTTTTTTCTCAAAAAAACACTTCTGTCCAAAATAAGTTCAGGCAAAATCACGCGCGGCAAGCGGGCGTGTGTAGATTTTTGTGTCTAGCGCGGGTTTACGGTTGAGCTTGTTGGCTCGCTAACA
>OIWQ01002944.1_pt1 | contig 16279 bp, 12 predicted proteins | sample 1587571 | NCBI WGS metagenome assembly OIWQ01 (sample SAMEA3888910, study PRJEB22519) | human gut metagenome | biome: human gut; feature: human-associated habitat; material: faeces | place: Denmark | collected 2010 | reverse complement strand
CAGAGCGAAAAAGATGGTGCGCGGATTAAGCCATTTTAACAAGAATTAGTATCAAGCGAAAACAGCGCCCCTTCTCCAAGGCGGCCAATCCGCCCGTCTCCGGCAAAACCGGCTGAAACACAAAAAACTCCCCACATGACGGACAGCGCAATTCAGCGCTGCCTCGCCGTGGAGGGAGTTTTTTATTTTCGTCTCATAAGGCAACTCGTTTATCAGACAAGTCTTCTCAATCGGCCATAAACGCTTCCGCCTTACGCGCGGTCGTTCTCGTCAAACGGGTCGCCGCACTCCGGGCAGAACTTCGGCGGGTGCGCGGGATCGGCGGGCTTCCAGCCGCATTTATCGCAGCAATAGACCGGCGCGCCCGCGGGCCGCTTCGCGCCGCATTCCGAGCAGAATTTGCCGGTGTTGACCGCACCGCAGGCGCACGTCCAGCCCTCCGCAGGCTTGGCTTCGGGCTTCTTCGCGCCGCACTCCGGGCAGAATTTGCCGGTGGCCGTCGCGCCGCAGGTGCACGTCCACGCGCCCGCGCTCTGCTGAACCGGCGCGGCGGGCTGCTGTTGCTGCTTCGCGCCCATCTGGAAGAGCTGCGCCGCGTTGACCCCGCCGCCCTGCTGAGCCATGTTCATCCCCATGAAGCCGGTGAACGCGCCGCCCTGATTCTTGGCCGCGTCCTGCATGGCCTGCGCCTGCGCGCCGACCAGATGCGCCGCCGCCATGTTCGCGTTGCGGAAGACGGCGTTCTTTTGCAGCTCCTTAATCATCGCCTCGTCCTCTTCGGAGGCCTTGACGGAATTGACGCCGAAGGACACGATTTCCACGCCGCGCAGGTTCGCCCATTTTTCGGAAAGCACGTCGTTGAGCGCCTCGGCGATCTCCGCGGTGTGCCCCGGCAGCGCCGAATAGCGGACGCCCATTTCGGAGATCTTGGCGAACGCGGGCTGGAGCGCCGTCAGCAGCTCGCTCTTGAGCTGGCTGTCGATCTGCTCGCGGGTGTAGTCGCCCTCCACGTTGCCGCAGACGTTGGTGTAAAAGAGCATCGGGTTGGTCACGCGGTAGCTGTATTCGCCGAAGCAGCGAATGGAGATGTCCACATCGAGGCCGATGTTGTTATCCACCACGCGGAAGGGCACCGGGCTGGGCGTTCCGTATTTGTTGCCCAGAATCTCCTTGGTGTTGAAGAAATAGACGCGCTGATCCTTTCCGGCCTGACCGCCGAAGGAAAGGCGGTCAAAGGTGGTCTTCAAAATGGCCTTGGCCTTTTCGCCGTTCAGCGCGCCGTAGAAGATGCTCGGCTCGCCGTTCTGCTGGAAGACATACTCGCCCGGTTCGGCGCAGAAATCCATGATCTTGCCCTGATCCACAATCATCATGCACTGGCCGTCCGCCACCGCGATGACGCTGCCGTCGGAAATCACGTTGTCATCCTCGTGGCGGCTGCCGCCGAAGCGGCCCTTGACCTTTTTCTCCGCCTTCGTCGCCAGCACATTGTCCGGCAGCGCATCCACGTAAAAATATTCCTTCCACTGGCTGGCGAGTGTGCCGCCGGCGGCGTTCAATGCTGCTGCAATCAATCCCATATGTCTTTGCCCTCCTCGTTACTTCTCCGTTATTTTTTCGTTATTTCTTCTGCGTATCGTCTTCAATCTTCCGCCTCGTCGTACTCTCATAGAGGAAATGATCGAAGTTCACGTCCAGGCGGAAGGAGCCTTCCCGAATATAACCGGCCGCCGCGCTCTGCTGCGCCGCCTGCCTGAGCTGACCCTTCAGCCCGCCGACGACCGCCAGCGCGATGATGGCCGCGATGACCGCGCCGATCAGCAGCGAGCCGCTGCCCATCTGATCCAGCAGCGCCAAAATCAGCGCCGCAATGCCGAACACACCGGCGAACACGCCGCCGCCCCACAGCAGGGATTTCGCCTTGTCGGCGGGCACATCGCAGGTGAGCTTGCCCGTCTGGCCGTTGATGGCGAAGGTATAGGTCTTGCCCTCCTTCACGGTGGTCATCAGCCACACAGGCAGCAGCGCGGGCGTCGCCCGTCCGCCTTCCGTCTCAATGCGCTTGCTGCGCTCGCTGACCTCGTCGTAGCCCGTCACCGTGTCGCGCAGGGTCTCCTCCACGCTGCGCTCCACGCGCTCCACGGCGCGCTTTTCGCAGGCGTCGCTCTCCGCGTCCGCGTGATCCGCCATCGCGCCGGCCAAAACGGCGCTCTGGAAGGGAATCGCGGCGCTCAGGTCGTAGGGCTCCAGCGACTCGGTGATCTTGTCGTCGAGCTTCACGCTGCCGTCCACGGGGATGTTTTCAAAGCTCATCTGTCCCCGGCGGCGCACCAGATAATGCCTCGTGCGGGAAACTTCCCACTCGCCCTCCTGCTCCGTGGTCGTCGTCTGCGCGTCGTAGACGATATCGGCGCGCGCGTCGCAGTCAAACAGCCAGTAGGGCACATACAGCCGACGCATTTCCGCAATGCGGTTCCGGCTGTTCAGGAAGATGTTCGGCAGCAGCCGCTTGCCCTTGAAATAATCTTCAAACTGCTTCTGCGCCTGTTCCTTCGTCACGACGAACGGAATCACCTTTTCCGGCTTCACGCCGCCCTCGAGGCGGTCGGGCAGGACGGTCGGGCTGCCGCAGTAGGGGCACTCGGCGGCGGTGGTGGTATCCTCGGTCATCAGCTCCGCGCCGCAGTTCTTGCAGTGATAGATCTGCACGCCTTCCTCGCCCGCCTGAAATCCTTCCTTCGGCCGCTCGAACACGATCTGTTCGCCGCTCTCCGCCGTGTTCAGCATTTCCAGCGCTTCCGGCTCAAAGCTGTTCCCGCAGGAGACACATTCCAGCTTGCCGCTTTTGCCGCTGAAGGTCAGCGGCCCGCCGCAGCAGGGGCAGTTGTAACTGGCTGTACTCATACATGCATCCTTCTTTCATGTTGCACATGTTGTAATCGAGGCTATTTCCCCGTAGGCTCGTATTTGGGCGCCGGGGGCAGGCCATTTGGCTCGCTTACTTTGCGCGCGGCTGATCGCAGTATTTGCAGCGCATCGCGCCGCCCTTTCGCTCGCGGTTCTTCGCGCCGCAGCCCGAACAAACCCACTGCACATACTCGTATTCCGGCGTATACAGCTTCACCGTCCGCTCATCCGCGTTGATTTGCAGGTTTTGCAGATAGCCGCCGCTGACAAGCGCCCTGAGCTTTTGGGGCGCTTTGGCGGAGGAAAGCGTGGTTTGGAGCTGATCGAAGGTCAGGCTTTCCTCCGGCGTGGCGAGCAGCGTCCCCGCGATGCGCCGGGCGCTGGCGCTCCGCCGGTAGTGCGCGAAGGTGCGCACGACCGGCGTGAACAGCGCGGCCAGCAGCAGCACCGCCATCACCCCGGAGAGCGTCTTGCCCTCCCTGAACAGGTCAATGCCCGCGGAGGCCGCGCCCAGCCCGAAGATCGTGCAGACCGCCACAACGGGGATCGACAGCCGCCTTTTCTCCTGTGCCTTTTTCGTCAGATACGGATTCGTCGTGTTTCCGGCCATTATTCGTTCACCGCCGCCTGACACGCTTCAAACGCCTCGTAGGGATCGCCGCCGCCGATGACCGCATGGATGCCGTCGCCGTATTCTTCCATGTAGCGCATCGGCTCGTTAATCAGATAATACAGCTCGTTTTCGCCGGGGACAACGTCCTCCACCAGATTGCAGGCGCGGCAGGCGACATAGAGCTTGTCGTTGGAGTGATCAACGCGGAACTGCGCGTAGAAGATTTCGCTGTTGATCAGCGTGGTCAGCACCGCCAGCGGCTCAAAGGCCGCTTCTTCCCCCTGAATCGGCGCATCCACGACCACGGACAGCATGTCGTCGTCCACAAAGACCATCACGTTCACATATTCCAGCGCGTTTTCAAGGGCAAAGCTCATCGAAAACGTGTAGTCGTCGTATTCGTATTCGTATCCGTTCTCATCCAGAAAGCCCTGAACCATGTTCTTCATCTGGTCTTCCTTGCTCATCGGGGCGGATTCGGCGAGCGCCGCGCCCGTCAGGGTCAGCATCATCACCAGCGCCAGCGCCAGCATCATCATTTTCTTCATCAAATACATCCTCCTTTTGATTGGTTTTTTCGTCAGTTAGATTCCTTCGGGCGCGAAGTGCATCATCATGGAACCGAAATAATCCATGTCGAAGCCCTGCGCCGTGGGCACGAGGTTCAGCGCCTGCGTGTAGTAATCCATCACCACGCCGTCCGCCTCGCCCGCGTCCGTGGGCACCTTGCCGTAAGCCCACGTCAGGCCGGGGATATTCGCGCCCGCCATGACGAAGGCCACCGTGCCGTCCGCGTTGAGCAGCACGGAATATTCGTATCCGCCCTGCTGCGCGGCGGACATGTTGTAGCCGTTCACATCCGCGTCGGTCATCACGTATTTCTTCCCGATCTCGATGCCCGCGCCGCCCTGCGCCGCAGGCACTTCGGGCACAGCGGGTTCGGGCATGGGTTCCGCGGTGGGCTCGGCCGTCGGTTCTGCGACAGGCGCTTCGGGCGCGTCGCCGGTGCGCTCGCACCAAAGCGTCGCGTCGCTCATTTCGATGGCAAGCGTTCCGTCCTCGCGCAGGGTAGCGGCAAATTCGCCGTCCAGAACGGGCACGATCAGCGCGAAGTCGTTCATGCTGCACGGCAGGCCGTCCAGCGTCATGCCCTGCAGGGTCAAATCGCAGGTATCGCCGTAGACGACCAGCGTATCGCCCGCCATGTCCGCTGTCTCCGCCGGGAGCGTCAGGCCGTCCATCGTGACGCGAACGACTGTCCAAACGCCCTTGATTTCCTCAAGCGTGGCGCTCTCGTCGATGACCGGGATGGGCGCGCCCGCCGCCTCCGGCTTCTCGCGGCTCAGCGTCATCATCGCGCCGTCCTCGGAGAGCGAAAGCACGCCGTCCCTGAGCGTGAAGACCATCGTGCCCGCCACAAGCGCGCCGTCCTGCATCGCGCATTGGATGTGATCCACATCGCCGCCCATGTTCATCTCGGCCGTGCCGTCCGCGCCGATGGTCATGGTCACATCGAGGCCGAGGTCGGCCAGCGGGTAAGCCTCGCCGTCCAGCTCCATGTTCAGGCCGTACCACGTTCCCTGATATTCCTCGGGGATGTCGGCGCTCTGCGCGGCGGGTTCGGCAGTCGTTTCCGGTGCAGCAGTCGTTTCCGGTGCAGCAGTCGCTTCCGGTTCTGGGGTCGTTTCGGGCTTGGCCGGTTCGCCGTTCGCCTGCGCAGGCGCGGCGATTTCAGCGCCCGCTTCCAGCTTCAATTCCGGCAGCAGCGCGGACAGATCCGGCGCTTCGGGCCGCGTGTGCGCGCAGGCGTCCGTCACCACGGTCACTTCCACCGGCGAGCTGTTCCAGCTCACGCACTTCTGCGCCCGTTTCAGGTTTTCCTCACTCATGCCCTCGGGCACATGCACGGTCAGCTTCGGCGCGACGTTCATCATCAGCCCATTGGGCGACGCGGTCAAATCGCAGCCGTCGAAGCAGACCTCGGCGAGGTTCGGGCAGTTGACGATGCAGTTCTCGCCAAACATCTTCACCTTGTCGGTGAAATGCAGGCTGGTCAGGCTCTGGCACTCGGCAAACGCGCCGTATTCCACGCTCTCCGCATCGGCGACGAAGGTCTTCAGCCCGGAGAAGCCGAACGCCTGCTGGCCGATGCTAATGAGATGCTCGCCGAAGTACAGGTTGCCCAGCGGGCCCGCGCTGTCAAAGGCGTAGTTGTCGATTCTGCGCACGCCGTTGACAAAGATCACGTTGTTCAGGCTCCGGCAGAGCATGAACTGGCTCGAGCCGGTGCTCTCCAGCGGCGCGTAGCAGACGAAGGTTTCAAGCTGCTGGCAGTAGCCGAGCATCATGTCGGGCAGCTCCCGAATGGTTTCCGGCAGCACCAGCGTGCGCAGGTGCACCCATTCGGTGCGGTTGGTTTCCACGGAGGAATCGGTGTAATCGTGGCAGGAATCGAAGGCGTTGTAGTTGGCGAAGCCCACCACGGTCACGCCGTCGATTTCGCGCGGCACCACCACGTCCACGTCGGTTCCCGTATAGGCGGAAATCAGGCCGGTCTCCGGGTCGAAGTCGAAATTCTCCGCGGCGGTCGGCTCGAAGGGCATCTTCGCGAACTTCGCCGCCTCGCCCTCGCGCAGGATGGGGTCATACCACGGGCGGGCAAGGGTCTCGTTCCACGCGGCCACCTGCTCGTCGGTCGCGTCGGCGGACAGGCGGAGCTCCACATTCGTGCCCTCCACGGCGGAGAGCGGGAAGCTGCCCTTTTCCGGGATGACCAGATGCGCCAGCTTCGTATCCGCAAAGGCGCGCTCGCCCACGTTGACGTCGCTGCGCAGGGTTACGCGCTCCAGCGCCGCGCCCTCGAACGCGCCCGTGCCGATGACGGCCACGTTTTGGAGATCGGCCGTATTCAGCATCGTGCCCGCAAACGCGCCCGCACCGATGACGGCCGCGTTTTGGAGATCGGCCGTGCTCAGCTTCGTGCCCGCGAACGCGCTTTCCCCGATTTCGGTCACGCCTTCGCCCAGCGCCAGCGTCGTCACCCCGCTGCCCTCAAACATATGCGCCGGAATCGCGCCGGTTTCAACCGTCACATCGGCCAATTCGGGCAGGTTGGCGAATACGCCCGCGGGGATGAGCGCCGGGTCGCACTTGATGACCAGCTTTTTCAGCCCGGTCAGCCCATCCAGCGCGCCCTCCCCGATCTCGGTCAGGGATTCGGGCAGGGTCAGCGCCTCCAGCTTCGCGCAGCCCGCGAACGCCCGCGCGCCGATGGTGGTCACGGAATCGAACAGATCCACGTTTTGCAGGGCGCTGTCCATGAAGGCCTCCGCGCCGATGGTCGTAAACGCATCGTTGTGCGAAACGGAGAAATATTCGATGGTCTGGCTGCCCTTGAACACGCCGTCGCCCAGCCCGACGACCGGCTCCTTGGAAACCGTGAGGTGGGGATGGATGCGCGTCTTTGTGCCGGTATACTGGGTCAGCATGCGGTTTTCGTACTGATACGATCCCTTTTCGGGAGACGAGGCCGTCGGGTCCTGCGCGCGCCAGACGCGGCATGTCAGCCCCAGCGCGTCCACATACGCCTGCCACTGCTGCATCTGCTGCCTGGTGCCGCGGTCGCTCAGGTCGATATCCGCCAGATAATCGCAGCCCTCAAAGACGTTTTCGCCCAGCGCAGGCGGGGTCTCGCTGTTCAAAACGACGTATTGAATGTTGTAATCGCCCTTGAACGCATTGGAACCAATCGCTTCGAGCGTCGAGGGCAGATAGAGGTCTCCCATGTTTCTGCAGTTTTCAAACGCGCTGTCGCCGATGGTCTTCAATCCCTCGGGCAGCTCCAGCGCGTCGGTCACGCCGATGGCATAGAAGGCGTAAGCGCCGATATGCTCCACGCTCGGCAATTCCAGCACGTTGCTGCCGTAGGCGTTGTAGAACGCATAATCCCCGATGCGCTTCAGCGTGGAGGGGAACACGACGCGCGCCAGCGTTTCGCAGTTGTAGAACGCGTTGTCGCCGATGGTTTCCAGCCCCTCGGGCAGCTCCGCCAGCGCGATATAGGTGTGCTGCGCAAATGCCTTGGGGCCGATGGCCTTCACCGCCGCGCCGCCGATGGTCTCGGGAATGGCGAGGTAGGTGGCGAAGCCGTTGTAGCTGGTGATGGTGCCGGTCGCGGAATCAAATTCGAAATCCTCCTCCGCGAAGCCGTTGTTTTCCACGACCACGGCGTTTTTGCCGCTGGGCTGGACGGGCACCTCAATCCCGGCGCGTTCAAACGCCTCCGTGTACGCCTCCAGCTCGTCATCCGGAACATAGGCCACCGCGTCCTCCGCGATGAGGCTGAAGCATCCCTTATCGATCAGCGGGCAGACGCCCTCGAAGGTGATCTTCCGTAGCGCGTCGCAGAAGCGGAACGAGTTCTCGCCAATATAGCGCACACCCGCGGGAATGGTGACTTCCTCAAGCGATGTGCAGCTGAAAAAGTTCATTCGGTTGATGACGACCAGGCTCTGAGGCAGCGTAACGCTGGCCAGATTTTCACACGAGGCGACGGCGCCGCTCCTGAGCTCAAGCACCGTCTCGGGCAGCGTCAGGGACGTGATCGTATCGCCCTTGAACACGTTTATGCCGATCACGTCCACCGTGTAGCCGTCGATCTCGGCGGGCACGGTCACGTCGCCGCCCGCGCCGTTGTAGCCGCGGAGTATGGCGTAATTCAGGTCGTAATTCCAATCGGTGGATTCTGCCGCCGCCCAGACGCAGACCGTCAGCGTCAGCAACGCGAGAGCCAGACACAGCCATTTTTTCATGGATTGATTCCTCCGTTTCTGTTTTTTATGTTTCACCAATATCCAATTTTGTCCGCGTCGATTTCATATTCACGCATCAGCGCTTCAAAAAATGCTTGAATAGCGCCCTTCTTTTCATAATAGCCGTCGGGAAAGCTGTTTGTGCCGACAGCGTCGATCCCGCTCCCGTCTTCAAACGCAACATTCAGCGAGAAGCTTTCGCCGTCCAGCACGGTGCTGTCTTCCTGCCGATAGCCGTCCCATGCCGCCAGATCCAATTCGTCCAGCAGCGCGGAAAACGCCGCCAGCTCCGCATCGGTCACGGGCAGCACGAAGGTATAGGCAAGATACAGCTCGATGGCAGCGAGGCGGCCCCGCTTCGTTTCCCCGATCTGATAGCTGCGCATCTGATCGACGGACATGCCCGAGCAGGAAAACGCGAAGGTTTTCACCGTCGGCATGTCTTCGTGCGGCGCGGCTCCGGCAAAGCGCGGGCACAGGCACAGCGCCAGCGCGGCGAGAAAGCCCGTAAGCGTCCATTTCCATCGTCTTTTCATGGCGTCGTCCCCTTTCTTACAGCGCGTCCATCGCGGCGACCAGATAAGCGGGGGTTACGGAAGCATAGAGAAATGCGTCGATGCGGCGATCCTGCCGGGCGCAGACGACCTGACGCGCCAGCTCCGGGTCGCTGTTTTCGTCGCAGAGCAGCGCGAACTTGCACCCCGGAATCTTCGCGCTCAAGCGGTCGATCAGGCTCAGGCGGCTTTCCAGCGTATACGCGCTCAGGCGGCTGACCTCCATCAGCAGGATATCCGCCGGCATGGCGGCGCACAGGGAGAGCGCGTCGCCCGTCCGTCCGGGCAGAATCTGCTCCACCCGAAACTCCCGCGTTTCCGTCAGCGCGTGGGCAATCGCCTCCGACAGAAGCGTATTCTGCATGCTGACCACGATGTTCTTCATGTCACTTCCCCCTTGCATACTCAGTGTATCAGAAAAACGCGCATCGCACATCAACCGTTTGGCTATTTTTTAACGCTAAAAAGCGCAGACTCTGCTCAAATGGGCAGAGCCTGCGCTTTTTCTCAAAGAATCAGCCTGATTCAGTTTCTTCGGTTCAAAATGACCAGCCCGCTTTCCCGCGCGCGGACGGCCAGCTCGGTGCGGTTGCGGAAGCCCGTCTTCTCCAACATATTCAGGATATGCGTCTTGACGGTGGCCACGGACATGTTCAGCCGGTCGGCGATCTCCTGATTGGTGTCGCCGCTGGTGATTTCGCGAAGGATATCCAGCTCGCGCTCGGTGAACTGGTAGCTGCTGGCCATCCCCAGCGTCAGCTCCGGCGAAGCGCCGGGATAGACGGATTCGCCGTTCATCGTGCGTTCCATCACGTCCAGCAGGCTTTCGCGCTGCTCTTCCTTGTACCAGAAGCTCTCCACGCCGATTTCCTTCGCCCTTTTCAGGTAAGAACATTCCGGCATGGAGGTCACGATGATGATTTTGATTTGCGGAAAGGCGCGCTTGATCCGCGCCGCCGCGTCCAGCCCGTTTTCGCCGTCCCGCGTAATCACGTCCATCAGGATGAGATCCACCGGGAAGCGCAGACAGTAAACGTCCGCCAGCGCGGCGTTATCAATCGAAAGCGCCAGCTCGAACCGCTCGGAGGCCTGCACCCGCAGTTCAAACAGCTCGCGGGGCATGGTCTGATCCTCGACGATCATCACCTTGTATTTCATTCAATCGCCTGCCTTTCCCACTGCAAAATCAGCGTCAGTTGAAAGCGCGGAAGAACGGCAATCTCCATCGCGCCGCCCGCGGCTTCCGTCCGCGTGCGCAGCGCGGTGAGACCGCTCCCCTCGACAATCGGCGCGGCGGGCACAGCGCCGTCGTTCAGATAGCGAACCTTCCATGCGGACGCGGTCTTCTCGCCGAAAATCTCAAGGCGCGTCCCGCCCGCGTGGCGCACCAGATTCGTCAGGCACTCGTGCGCGGCGGCCTCCACCAGCTGCGCGTTTTCCGTGCCCTCCTCGGGGAACGATCCGCTGCGCGCGATGGTCACGCCAATCGCCTTCGCCGCGCGGGAGAGCTGTTCAAAGGTATCCGGCCGCTGTTCCTCGACGGATTTCCCCAGCAGAAGCCGGGTGTTCTGCCGCCACGCGGCGCGGACGGCCTCCGCGTCGCCCTGAGTTCCGGAAAGAAACTGCCGGGTTTGCAGCAGCGCGCGGCCGATGCGGTCGTGGATGCGGGTTTTGGCGCGCAGAATCTCCTTTTCGCGGGTCGCCTCCTGCACGTCCTGCCCGTATTGCCGAAGCCGGCGGTTCATGGCTTTCAGGCGCAGATTGTCCTTCTCCAGCGCATGGCGAAGCCGCGCCTCTTCGGTGATGTTCGTGCCGATGATCTGGTAGACGACCCGCCCGGCCATCTCCATCCGCCTGCGCTCAAAGCTCCACGTCTGCCCGTTTTCCAACGAGACGATGGGCTGGGCTTCAATCGCGCGCCAGAAGGTGTTCGCGTTGAGCAGCGCCTCCCCCGTGAGCTGATGGCTCAGTTCGTCCATTTTCAGGTTTTTTAGGCAGGGCTGGCCGTTTTCCCACGCGAAGCACAGCGCGGAGGGCAGGTGATCGCAGCTCTCCTTGATGGAGAACGGCGAAAGCTGCCGCCTGCTCCCGCGGAGCATCAGACCCAGCGCCAAAAGGCTGAGCGCCGTCGATATCAGCGCGGCGGCCGTCCAGAGCGGCGCATGCGCAAGCGTTTCACAATCCGGCAGGCGGGCCAGCAGCACGGACAGCAGCGCAAAGTCCGGCGCGGCGGCGGCCAGACAGAGCGCAAAGGACGCCCGCCGACGGCGGCGCGCCGCGCTCATGCCGCCAAGCAGCGCGGCGACGGTTCCAATCAGCAGCAGCGTGCAGAGCAATCCGGCGTCAAGCGCGTTCATCCGCCGTCACCTCCCCGGTCAAAGGAGAGCGTCGCGCACGGCGCGCCGTCCGCATCGTCAATCGTCAGCCGCCCCTTTTGCGCGTAGGCGCTTTCATCCGGCAGGCCCGCCGCATCCTCGAGCATCAGCCGAACGGAAAAGTGCGCACCGCACTCCACCCGAACCATCATCGCGCTGAGCGAGGGCAGCGCGGCTTCCAGACAATCCTCGAAGAAATCATAGGCCGTCTGCGCGTCCCGGCTGCCGACGCTGCCGCTTCCCTCCTGATGCAGCGCGCAGGCGACGCCGTATTGCGTCAGATAGGTCAGCGATTCCCGGATGCAGTGCGTCAACTCCTCCGCCGGCACGGTCTCCTTCTTTTCGCAGATCAGCGCGAGGTTGACCCGGCGCTTGACGTATGCGCCCAGCAGGCAGACGTGTTTCAGGCTCTGCGCGGTTCCGTCCTCCAGCAGCCGATTGATTTGAAGGAGCTGCGGCTCGACGAGCCGGAGCATCGCGTCCATGAGCCGGTTCTTCTCCTCGATCTCCGCGCGCTGGCGTTTCAGCTCGTTCTCGGCCTGAATCAGCTCGTTTTCCTCCGAAAGCTGCGCGTTGACCTCCGAAAGCTGCGCCCGGATTCGGTTGATTCCGGAAATATCCTCCACCCAATAGACGCGCCCGCCCCGAATCGGCGCACTTTGCAGCCGCGTATCCGCATCCAGCAAGACGGGCTCGCGCGCCGCTTCCCGAAGCTGCTGCCGGGTGAGCACGGGCGCGCTCTGCGCGCGATAGCGCGTCCGCCCCTGACTGTCCACAATCTGCGCGGCGGCGGTGGATTCCGCAAAGAAATAGCGGTAGCAGCCGTTGGTCGGCACCAGCCCGACCTGAAGACAGCTCTCCCAAAACGCCGCGAACGTCAGGCAGAGACATTCCGGCGTCTTGTGCAGGGTGTAGAGGTTGGCAAAGCTCAGTGCGCAGAGGGCAAACCCGCCCCCAAACGCGAGGAACGGCACCCACGCGAGCCTCCGGCTTTCGCAAACGCGGCACTTGCGGTAAACCATCACGCCGGTCGCCAGCAGCAGCGCAACCGACCACGCCATCGCGAGGTAATATACCCAGCCGTGGATATACGCCGCCTCCAGCGTTTCCGCGCCCAGGGCGGGGCGAAACGCCTGATGATGCAGGTTGTTGGTCAAAACGCCGCCGATCAGCAGCGCCGCCGGGAGATCCATCAAATGCCACCAGCCCGGAAACGCTTCGTCCTCCCGCCGCCCCATCTGCAACGCGGCGAACAGGCTGAAAAGCGGCGCGAGCACCTGCGGCACATAGTACAGATACCACAGGTAGCGGTTGATCTCTCCAGCTTCAAAGAAGCGGTATTTCACCGCGCGCAGAAACAGCCACAGCACCGCCATCGCGCAGCCGAGCATCAGGTAGCGCCGCACCCCTCGATGCAGGATTCGATGCGAAATGGAAAATCCCCACGCCATGGCCAGCCCAATGTAGATCAGGTTGGTCAGCAGGAAGAACACGGCGGACGGCAGCGGCGGAGCGGCACGATCGAGCTGGCGAAACACGCCGGCGAGGATGAACAGCCCGAGCGCCAGACAGAGTTTCGCCATCGAGCGCCGTTTAACGCCAGCCATTCGCCCACCTCCCGTCCAAACCGCGCAGACAGACACACCCGCCGCTCGCTTAAAAGTATATTTACTATATCATAAAAGCGCCCAAAAAGCCAGCGTCGGCGGTTTGTGTCTTCGCGCGCCGGTGTCAGCAGTTCTTTGAGGGGTTGTCCTGCTGCGTCGAAAGCCACGCGGCACATAACCATATGGCAGTTCCGGTTGCGGCGGCTTATGGCTTGTAAACCGACAAAACCGCAGAAATCAAGCACAAGACCCACTTCACGGAAGAAAGATTCTATAAATCATGGACGGAGACGGTGATAAAAAAACTAAGAATACATGAAAAAATCACCCTCCGTGTCTATAACGGAAGGTGACATTTCGTGTGTCTATACGGATATAGTGATACCATGTGGCTCCTTGCCCGGATGACGGATAGGCGGTTCATTTTTCGGATTTTTGAACCAACGCGACCGTTTTGAACCGCTGCTGTGAACCGCCGTCCGAAGCAGCGCTACATGTAGTTGGACAGGGACGAAGTGGTCATAAAGCCAAATTGGCAATTCTGTAGGCCTTTTGAAATTGTCTGATTGCTGCAGAAGATTTAGCTCCCCATTTTCCATCTTCGATAAGCGTAGGCGAAACGCCCCATCTAGCTGTATGCCGTTGTCAAGGTGCTGGACGCGGTTTCAATCCTCCGGCCCGCCGCGTCGTAGGTATAGCGGGTTACGTCGCCATTCAGCCCCGTGACGCTGGTCATGCGGTTCATGCTGTCGTAGGTGTAGGAGACAGCACGCCCATCGGGGTAGGTCATGGAGGTCTTGTTGCCGTAGTCATCGTAGGCATAGGAAACCACGTCACCGTTGACATTCGTCACGGAGATGAGATAGCCCTGCCCGTTGTACTGGTAAACAATCGTTCCCTCGGCGCTGGAAACCTCCGTCACCATGCCAAGCTCGTTGTAGCCGCTGTGGATGGTCTGCCCGTCGCCTACGTTCTGGGTGAGCAGGCTGCCGGTCTTGTCGTACTCAAAGGTAAGCACGGTTCCGTCCGCTTTGGTGATGGAGGAAAGCCAGCCCTCCGGCGTGTAGCTGTACTGCACCCTGTTGCCCAGCGCGTCCGTCTCGCTGGTCGGGTTGCCGTTCTTATCGTAGGTGTAGCTGGTTACCTGGCGAAGGGCGTCCGTCACCTTGGCGATGTTGTCCAGCGCGTCATAGGTATAGGTGGTCTTGCCGCCCAGTTCGTCCACTACGGCGATGAGCCGGTTCACCTTGTCGTACTGGTATTGCTTCGCGTTGCCTCACTTTTAAAAATATTACTTCTTAAATATTAGCCATCGGAAATATTACCTATCTTTTCGAGAGCCTCTTCCAAAGTCATTAACTCTGTCATATTCACCTGCACTGTGAATCGGATACCAGGATAGCCAATACTCTCCGTTCTTGAAAAATTGTTATTTCCAGCAAACTCAGTAGAAAAAGAAAGAAATAAATCTAAGTCTTCAAGTTTTTCTTTCAACTGCTGTTCATCCATATTGTCGGTTTTTACAACAAGGAAAATCGGATATAAAGTATAAAATCCATTTTTCCAGCGATCTCTGTCATATACAGCATCAGCTGAATCGGTCAGAATACCGATAACTGTATCATTTGGGGTTATAGATGCTTCAACATTGCATATGGCCCAAGGCATTTGTTTGAGCATCGTGATACTTATGCCGAAGAGCGAGTACTGCTCTGGAGCAGCGTGGAAGGCATTAAGATAAGTATCATTGGAGCAAAGCAGCACATTGTCCGAATTGGTAAGATAGGCTGTTTTTTCATTCGCATCTTCAAAATGTTCTTCAAAGAAGGAATCTGCACGGAACTGAACTGCATTTTCGTCAAACCGCACCTCATGTTGCGCGCTACCGTTTGCGACACATATTTCGCTGGTGCCTAACTCGCAATAGTTTACATCAATTTCGCACTGAATACTCAATGAATTAACAAAAGTATGAATATCTTCCTCATCTTGCCCGATGTCTTTGATGAGAAGTTCAAGAATCCATTCAGTTTCTCCATTTTCTAATGAATGACTCCAATAGCTTGTCGAACTATAAGGAGAGGACAGCGACCAGTTTGGAAAGAGCTTTTCCCAGTATTCTTCCCAATCATCGTAAGAGTCATCAATTGTTGTAGGAGAGCAGTTGAGAGGAAGCGCGTTGGAAGAAGGTAGAAGTTCAGGACGATAATGGATGTCTTGGAGGCAGGTACTGCTAACCTTTACATTGGTTACATTGATTGCCTGGCAATACTGCTGCGGATGATTCCATTCACCATTTTGGGGAGCCAATATATGAATTCTTAACCATAGCTTGATCCATTTGTCTTCATCATTCCACTGATTATTTTTGATATCGGATCGTTCTAATTCGGTATTTGTTTGATATCCGATACCAAAGTTAGTGTTATAAGAATAATCATAAGATAGAAGTTCGGCTTGAGGTAAATCGTTTTCCGAACGTGAGGATGCAAAGAAAGCTAAGAATAATGACGCTATCATACATGCTGAAATGATACGAAATTTCATTTTTAATCGCCTCCTAAAAGATCGATTACATTTTGAATATTTGACATGTTGTGATTCATTAGGGAACCGCTGATTAATCACAGATATTTCATTACAATTGACAAATCTGTACGCGAAAACAGCCTTTCCAGAGCCTTTTCGGGATTCGGATTCCCTGTAATCCGCTCCTAGAGGCCCAAATGGGCATAATCCCCCCTTATCAGGCGATCTCAAGTTTTTGGAGAGACCGTCCTGCACGTGCCAGCATGTAGAGATTGGAGCTGAGGAACAACGCATATAGCCGATTTGCGTTCTTCTGCAATCCGCGATATGCTGTTTTGGCGTATCCAAACTGACGCTTCACGATCCTGAAGACGTGTTCCACTTTACAGCGTATAGACGCCTTGCGATGATCGATAAACCGCTCCCAATCAATTGCATTGTCGGATACTTTCGGCAGGCTTCCCGGTCGGCGAACGATACGGTAACCGATAGAAGCCAAGTGTTCGTTTTCCTTGATTTCAGGACGCTTTTGAATGCCTACAAACCCAGAGTCTCCGTAAACAACTTCGTCATCAGATCGTATCAATTTTGAAGCTACCGTGATGTCATGTGTATGCACCATGCCCACCGCTCCATTTCGGATGCCAATAGTGCAGATGAGAACCAGCAGGACCCCCAGCCCAAGGCCTTCCAGAATTACCTGTAAAAGCATTACTTGTTCCTTCTGTATCCGTTTTCGTCCCGGTATTCGGGATGCTCCTTTAAGTACGGATCCCTGTCGCCGCAGATGGCGTAGTCGCACTTACAGCCATTCGCGCAGGTGGTTGTCCGCACCAGCCTTGCGTGGAGCAGCTCCATGGATGCATAATCCACATTGCACAGG
>OIWQ01002943.1_pt1 | contig 16315 bp, 18 predicted proteins | sample 1587571 | NCBI WGS metagenome assembly OIWQ01 (sample SAMEA3888910, study PRJEB22519) | human gut metagenome | biome: human gut; feature: human-associated habitat; material: faeces | place: Denmark | collected 2010 | reverse complement strand
ATTTCCTGCTCGCTCCTTTGTCACGCTTCGGACTGATGCTGGAGGACAAAACCGATGAGAAAATCGCGTTTGCCTTTCTCAATGACTGTGTACAGGAAATACCTATACCAGCTCCAGCTGCTCCAGAAACAGTAATCGCTTTTCTAAAACAATTCCGCAGCCTTACGCCCCGCCCAGTCGTCCATGACTTTGAAGCGCTGACCCGCTGGTGGCTGGACAATCCCAACCCGCTTACCTACCAGCAGGCACTTGGTATGTCCGATGATCTCTACCACCATTTTCTGTCCCATCCTTTGATCAGTGAAGATGACGCCCTTCGGCTGGCACGCAAAGGACTCGTTACCGAATCGGAATATAATGACCTGCAGCTATGGTATTTCAACGGCCATACAATGTCCTGCTGGTTTGGTCCTCTGGGAGTAGATGGCACCGGAAGCCTATACGGCCTGACCTTTGACTATCAAACGGCATCCCCAACAAAGACTCAGTTCTACCTATTGGATGACTACTACCGCGTTATGAACCATCTTACAGAGTAAGACCTTTTCAACTACTACATATCGTACTTGTCGCTGGCTATAAATCTATATATAGTGTTTTATATCTTGACAGACACAAGATCCAGTGCTATACTGAGCTTGTAATTGATTTTTGTGCGTATCCCATTTGGGAATACAGGTCTTTTTGATCTGTACCGTAGGCCAAAAGCCTGCATTGCACACGCTGTTAAGTTTGTATGCAAGTGTCAGTGATTTTTTGCGCCCTTTTAGGGCCGAAAAACTGCTGGCACTTTTTTATATAGATAATAATGCCAATGGCAGAAAGGAGTGTTATGGCACAGATTTTTGTGTTCGGGCGCGTCATGAACGACCTCGTACCCAAAGAAAGCCAGTCCAAACAAAGCTATGTATGCTTTGATCTGATGGAACGCACCAAAAACTGGACGCAGTTCTATCAGGTGTGGGCCTGGGATGCAGATGTCACCCGGCTCATGCAATTCAAGGTCAAAAAAGGCAGTATGATCTGGCTTGCCGGCTCACAGCGGCTGGTAGATGTTCGCATGAAGGACGGCAAATTGGAAAAGAAACTGAAGGTCAGTCTAAATGACTTTGGTTTCCTCCCCAAACAGCCCGCCGCGGCGAACAGACAAGAGAATGACCCGGACATTACGGCGGAACCCGCACTGCCTCCCGCGGAGGTATTGGACGGTGACCGTGAATCCCTGCCGGAGTAGTTTACTTCGGCTCCTAAGAGGGACCGTATCAAGTTTTTCAGAATGAAACTGAAAGCTTGGTGCGGTCCCTCTTTTTTTGTTTTCCAACAAATTCAGAAAAAAGGATGGTATCAAACATGAATAATGACAGAGGACTTTTGAGTGGCAGCATCACGATCCTGATTGGTGCGGTCATCGCAATTATGGCTCTGGTACGCGGGTCCTGGCAAGTCTGGCTGCTTCTGGGCGTTTTCACTCTCTGGGGACTGTGGGTAGTTTTGATCCTGCTTCTCCCCTATATGCAGCAGGCTAAACGGCATCGCCAGCGTCAGCAGCGCACCAGACGGCTCCATGCAGAAGGCATCCAAACACGAAGTTTTGAGATTCCTGACTTGGGCGGCACCAACTCCGATGACCTTCTGGTGCGCCACACCAACCATCGTATTCTGGCATATCTGCGCTCCGCTTATCCGCAAGCCACCTTCGAGTGGTGTGAAAAGCAGCCGGAGCAGCTGATCCGCAATGGCGGTACCGGCCGCATCCGTGTGTTTGGCATTGACGAGTTTGATCACGCTGATGTGACACTGGATCAGAACGCCAATATCAAATGCGATATGGTCAAAATCGTTCCGCTGTCCAAGGTCGGCGGAGAAACTAACGAGGATGATGCAACACCTCCGAACAGGCAGCCTGTTGATCCCCGTATCTGGTATGAAACGCAGGGACGCTCTGTACTGGAAGCACTGATCTCCGACCTTAATTCCCGTGGGCACAGTAAACTGACGCTTCGGGAAGACGGTGATATCTGCATTGAGCAGGGCGAAGATGCTGTTTCTCAGGAGCATCTGAACAACTTTCCCCAGAAGGTCTACTGGCCCCGTCTGGCAGAGGTTCTGGAAAGCAATGGTCTGGCCGCTGAAGTCACTGCCCAGGGCATTCAGGTGTCCTGGTAATGCTTCTGCTGCCAAGGAACACAGAGAAAGGAGTGAACTTGACGAATGAAATCAGGACTTACCATCGTGGAAATGGCACAGCAGATTGAACGCCAATCCAAACTCAAGCAAGACTATTTGCTTGATACCCGTCGGCTTCAAGTAGAACCTTTTGGTTCTCAACTTTATCTCCACACCTTTGATGACCACGATGACCCACTGGTGGAGCCACTGGAGATCAACCAGATCGCCCATCGGCAGATCGGCACACATCTGAAGATTCCGGCTGCTTACTATGACCGTATGCTTTCCGATTATCCGGAACTGCTGGCGGAGAATGTGAATTCCTGGTTCCAGCGGGAACCGACCCAGCGTATGGTCCGCACCCTGGATGGCACTGTACGGGCGTTTTTGAGCAACCGCTATCGCCGCATTGACAATCTGGACATTGCAGAAATCGTCCTTCCTGTCATTCAGCAAATGGAGGACGCCTATTTTGAAAGCTGCCAGATCACGGACAGCCGTATGTACATCAAGGTAGTCAACAAGCGGCTTGAAGCCGAAGTTGTACCCGGTGACATCGTGCAGTCCGGCGTTATCATCAGCAATAGTGAAGTTGGACTGGGTTCCGTCAACATCCAGCCTTTGGTCTATCGGCTGGTATGCAGTAACGGCATGGTCGTCAACGATGCCCAGACTCGCCGCACTCACATCGGCCGGGTCAATGAGGCAGATGAAAACTTCCAACTGTTCTCACAGGAGACATTGGCCGCTGATGACCACGCATTTGCCATGAAGATCAAGGATACCGTGATGGCCGCCGTGGATGAAACGCGGTTTACACGGGTAGTTGGCATGATGCGTGAAGCCACAACCGTCCAGATGAATACCACTGATATTCCCAGTGTTGTCCGTCTGGCAAGCAAGGATTTCAATATCACCGAGGAAGAAAGCACCGGCGTTCTGCAGCGTCTGATTGAAGGCAAGGATCTGACCCTCTATGGGCTATCCAATGCCGTAACACGCTTTAGTCAGGATGTGGACAGCTATGACCGCGCCACTGCCCTGGAGGGGATCGGATACAATATCCTGTCCATGCCCCGGCAGCAGTGGAACCGTATCAATCAGATGGCCGCCTGACCATCTGCAACCATCACAATTTTTAAGGAGGAACCACTATGTATAATCAGAACAGCGATTTGATGAAACAGGAAAAATTCATGCTCCCCACTATGATCGAAGGCGATTTCAGCGCCGAGGAACTGGCCGAGGACGCCGATGGTCTGCAGATGAGCTTTCCGCGTGTCAAGATTCCCGCCGGCGGCACACTCCAGTTCGAGATGCCGTCCGATGATCCGGACAATCCCGACTATGAAAAGAATCTGGTAGGCGTCATTCTGCATAACCACGCCACCTGCGCCTACTGGCCAGCTGGCAGCGAATATGACGACGATACCACACCGCTTTGTTCTTCTGTGGATGGCAAGGTTGGCATCGGCACTCCCGGAGGCGCCTGTGCTGCCTGCGTGATGAACCGCTTTGGTTCTGCACCTGATGGCAGCAAAGGAAAAGCCTGTAAAAATATGCGTGTGCTCTACCTGCTTCGCAGTGGTGAGTACATGCCTCTGCAGGTAAATCTGCCTCCTACCAGCATCAAGCCCTTCAAGGAATTTCTGAACCGGGCCTTCATGTTCCGCCGCCGCGCCACTTACGGCAGTATCGTGCAGATTGGTCTCAAGCGTGAGAACAACGGCACCAATGACTACAGTGTTGCTACCTTCAAACTGCTGCAGGATTTCCAGGGCGAGGAGCTGGCTCAGATCCGGGCTTACGCCAACAGTTTTAAGGAGCAGATCAAACTCCTGCTCCAACAGCGTACCGAAATCACTGAGGAGCAGCGCGACACCGGCTGCGATTATGTAATCGAGCCTGGCGCCATGACCAACGAGCCGGCAGACGGTCACTATACTGTCAGCCAGATCAATGGTGACTGCGAACAGCTGCCTGCATAAGTATCTTGATGTGGTTTGTGCCACATGACACATAAACAAAGGGATGCCTTCGGTCTAACACACCGGAGGTATCCCTCTTTTTTTATTTAAGGAGGAAACCACTATGTTATGTGAAGTACCATTAACCAAAGAACAACAGGCATTTGCCACCGCCCATCATAGCCTGGTCTATAAGTTTCTGAACGAAAACCGTCTGCCGGAAGATGAGTTTTACGATGTGATCATTTTTGGCTATCTCCGAGCAGTGTATCGCTATTTCAACGAGCCCAAGCTTCAGAAATACTCCTTCGCCACAATCAGCTGGAAATCAATGCAGGGGGCTTTATCTAATTACAATCGATACCAAACTCGCCGCAAACGCAATATGGAGGTTCTCAGTATTCATGTCGGATTATATCCTGATGGTGCACCTTTAGAAGATACCATTCCTGCCCATGACCCAATCATGCAGCAGTTGGAAATGGATCTTCTTCTCCACGAGCTGGCCGGCAGAGTCTCTAAGCAGCAAATGGATATTGTGCATCTGAAACAGGGCGGCTATGGTATCCGTGAGATTGCCCGCACCCAGAAGGTTCCTATGCGGCGCATTAAAGAGTTGCTGGCTGAAGTCCATGATGTGCTGCTGGATATTTGCTATGGATGAACCCATTACAGATAAGAAATACCCTTACATCCACATTTTCAAAAAGATTGGAGGTCAAACCGAATGAAGAAAGAAAAGAAACAGATCGTTTTGAATGGTTCTCTGCTACGTCCACTGTCTGTTGGGCGGGGTGCGCTTCTGCACGCCGGAGGAAACATCTACCACACTTCGCGTGTGGTGGCGATTCTGGAGGAGTCGGAGGATTGCGTCCGTTTTGAAACGCAGAACTCCCACTACCATCTCTCCATGTCCCCTTTTCCGCTGGCGGCTGTCAGTCCGCTCCCTGTGAGATTGGCCGCATGTGCGTGAAGGGACTGTAAATGGATTGGAACAGCCGGCTCCCGCTGACTATTCCACAAGTTCTGGCCGTGGCGGATACCATTCCGTCACGGCTCTTTTTATGGAGGAACAAAATGAACGAAGAAATCATGAATGAGATCCAACCAGTCCGCCCCAAAGACCAGTTTCCCTTTTCCTGCCGTCAATGCGGGGCGTGCTGCCGCAATATCGAAGGCTGTGTCATGGTGGAGAGTCTGGACGCCTACCGCCTGGCTCGCTATCTCCGAACAAAAGGTGAGCCCATTGAAGGAATAGAGGATTTCCTGTTCCGCTACTGCGAACCGGAACCACTGACCGAAGAAGGCTTCCCTATCTATATGCTCAAGACAAAAGCCCCAAACGGCTCCTGTATCTTCCTTATGGATGGGCGCTGTTCCGTCTACCCTGCCCGTACCCGTACCTGCCGTATCTATCCTCTTACCGTAGGTCCAGGGGAGCGTGGCCGTGATTTTGAATACTGCCTGTGTCTGGACCGGCACCGGAGCCACTTTACCGGCAGCCGGGTATCCGTCAAGGACTGGTTGTATCAGAATTTTAAGAGGGAAGACAAAGAATATGTAAAGCGGGAATATGAGATTGCTACCGAACTGGGCAAACTGATGCGCGCCATTGACCCTGACATGCGGCAGGGCATTGTATTCAAGGTGCTCTACTACCGCTATTACAATTTTGATTTAGACCAGCCTTTTCAGCCTCAGTATGAGCAGAATAACCGGCACCTGTTAGCAGACCTGCACCGGATTGCCAGGGAACAGTAAAAGGCAAATGGCTTTTAGAAAGGGGGCCTTATTTTATGAATTTACACGAAACAGCGATGGGGCAAAGATTTTTTAATGTTCAGCTCCCCGCACTGATCAACACACTCAAAGACATTGCGGCGGCGCTTTCCCGCCCTGCACCATCTGCTATATCCTTTCCGGCAGACCCACGCTTTCTCACTTCGCTCTATTATGGCGAATATGAAGCAGATGTGTTCAAGCCCGATAAACGCCTCGCGCCTTTTAATCAGGCAGTACAGCAGAAAGAAAAAGCTCTGCTTCCGCTGCTCTCCAACGAGGCGTCCATCGCTTTTGAACAGTATCAGACTGCGGTACAATGCCGCAATTCTGCTGTATTGGAGCAGGCATACGCCTCTGGTTACCGTACCGCTGTGCAGATGTTTGCGGCAGGCTTAGGCCCACAGCCGCCAATACCGGAACATGAGGAGGATAGCAATGGATGAGGACAGACTGCCCGAACTGCCCCAGGAAGCTTTTCGGCCAATGATCGCACAATCAGTCCAACTGGAACAGTTTTTGGGGGAAGAACTGATTTTTTGCTTTCGGGATCTTGATGGCGTCCATACCTTTACTACCTGCTATGGCGATATCTACAAAACAGTCAACGCACTGCGGGATTATGTCCGGCTTCTGGAATCGGTGTGCGATCAGTGGGAGCTGACTGGATTCCATCGTGCTACCTATGAGTACCATGCAGAAAAGCTACGTAAAATTGCGGACAAGCTGCAAGCTGGTATCGGCTACGACTATGACAAAGCCGTGGAACGATGCAAAAGAAAACGAGCCCAAAAGTCCCACAGCAGCGATGTCGGGGAAGATGCCCTTCTGCTGACGGTACGGGCTGCCGACAAGTCCACTGACAATGAAAAGGAGGCTGCGCCTTATGAGGAAGATACCCCTTGGGAACCTGAACTCGAATAACCCTATAAAAACACCTGTTAAAAAGTATCATGCAAACGTTGCCCGGCAATCTTCCAGAGAACGGAACCGATTGCTGGCCTGCAAGAGCTTTGCGTTTACCCACGCCAATGTGCATGAGCACTGCCGCCACTTCCGGCGCGGATAACCGCCCGGAAGTTACCCACGGAGGATGCCTATGGAACGAGATGAACTACGCACCACTTTAGTGAACCATCTGGAAACCCTGCGGCGCAATCTGCAGGTCGTATCCATGGAGGTGCTGAAAACCAAGTACAAAAAACCATTTGATGCCTTGCGGCAAGACATCTGTAAAGCCGCTACCGCCTATACCCGCTTTCTGGTATTTGACGGTATGCGGATCAAACACAAATACTTTGATGAGGCCGTACCCTATATAGATGCAGCTGTGAAGCAAACCAAGCAGCTCAAACAGATCTCAGATGCTGCCTTTCAGCGTCAGGATATTGACGAGATCGAATCCCTCGCCCTTGCCCTGCGCAAAGAGATAGAAGCAGCTCTGCAGCCCTTCTATATGGGACATATGTGCCTTTATGTGACGCCGGAATGCTTTGACGACCCGCCCAAGACGCCGGAAGTCTACAACGATGCAACCGCCTGCGTCTGGCGGGATGGTACATGGCAGCTTCTGGAGGATACCAGCAACGGGTTCCTACTCTTTGTTCAATCCAAATCCAAGGAGGAATCTGCCGCATGAAAGAAACATCCCAACGATATCTAAACAGCGAGGCTCACGGTTATCTCATGGAGGCCAAAGCCTGCAAGCTTTTGCTCAAAGACTTGGAGCGCATCCGCGCCAAGCTCAAGCGGCACATCGAAAAGGAAGCCGCAGACCGCGAGGCAGAATTTGAAGCAGCTATGCAATACCATAGCGAAAGCGACATCCAGGAAGCCTACGGCTGGGAATTCATCAGTGAACAGCAGTATGAGCGCTATCTGGAATTGTTCCGTCAAGGCCGCAAGGCACTTGATGAACACAGCCCCACTGTTACAGAACTGGCTCTCTCCATCCTGAACCGCATCTTTCAGGATATTGATAGAGACTGCCGCCAATGCGAGTTTGAAGCCCTGTCTCTGGAAGAACAGCTTGCCGAGTTGAAGCGTGCTGAGGAATCCAGGCAGGCATGGAGGCAGTATATCGCCAGTCTGAAAGAAATGGTCGGCTCTATGACTGGAAAGACCAATGACCACACTGCGTCAAAAAATGCAGCAACTATACACAAGGAGGATGCAAAATGAAAATTCGCGAAGATCGTTCTCATATGAATATTGATACCAGATGGTTTGAAAAAGGCTATGCCAAAGAAGACGTCCACTCCCTGCGCCTGCAGTCCCTATGCACCGAAGCAGAGGCCGCAGCCAACAAACAGTTTTATGACAGTCACACCTGCGAAGAATGGGAACAATATATCCGTCAGGCAAGTTTGGAGAGCAGCGCAGCAATGAAACCCGTCATGGAAGCCATCGCACAGGACTTTGTCTGCTACCAGTATGACGAAAATATCCCTGTGTCCTATGGCAGCGATCGATGAGATCTGTACTTCTGGTGTAATCCCTTTAGCGGCGCCGCAGACGCATCCGAACGGGATTTCTCGTACTTCACACTGACCTTTAACGAGCGTCAAACGCTGGAGAAACGGAAAAAAGTCTGTCAACAGGTACTGGATCTCCTATGCTCACGCTTTCAGGAGCATCCCCATCTCCATGTAGCCGTACAGTATTCCATATGGTTTGACCACCCGAAGATCCACGATGCTGTGGAGCGCGCAAAGCCCCGTCTGCATGGCCTGCGCTGTATTCAGGACCAAAAGGAAGGAAAGCTGCTCCTGCAGGACGGTGCCCTGCTCTTCAAGCCAAAATACGCAAAGAAATATTCCCGCACGCTGAGTCAGAGCCAGATTTTGTCTCTTAGTTGGGAACTGGGCGTGGCGGACGAAGAACCGGATATCGATGCGGCACCTGTTACCTTGCCTTACAAGAAATTTGGTGCCACGCACCCCATCCAGCTGCAGGTGACTTCCTACCTGAATGGAAACCTTGCCATACAAATGGTGACATGGGAAAGCGGTGACCCGGAACCCTGGGCGACTCTCACCGTCAACCTGCCCGGTCAGCGGCAAAAAGACCATGCCTTTATCGACACCAATGCCGATTCGGAATTTCCCACCTGGCTCATCCGACATGGTCTGGCTATCCCAACCGGTCGCACCATGCAGAGTGGGTTCTGCACCTATCCTGAATATCGTTTTCGTGCCAACCGGCTGCAGGAGCTGGACCCGGAAGGGTATGCAGGCTACCTGAAAAACTTTGAAAGGCGGTGCAGTGCATGAAATATAAGGCAATTTATGATGTACTGAATGAAAGGCGGCAGACTACCCCCGGTTTCTGTTACCATGACCGCAGCGGCTGGCGTGCTTACCCCCAGACCTACATGACCATGCAGTACCCTTTATGGATTATTGCTGAAGATGCTGCCACGGGCAGGCGTCTGTGGATCACCCAGGAGGGCACCCGATTTAGCATTTCCATTCGAAGGATGGATGAACAGCGGAATAACTATGGCCCTACCTATCGCATTACTTGTGAAAACAGGACAAAGCTGGCTCAGGTTCTGCGCTATCAGTTCGAGTCAAAGACTTTGGCTGTGTAGCTGACGATGACCAGAGAGGAACTGCATTCCTCTCCCTGCTCCGGTTTCCTTGTCCGGAACACACACTAAGAAGCACCGGCAATCTGCATTTTTGCAGGCGTCCGGTGCTTCTTTGGAGGAAAACGCTTATGAATACTCTCGCATTTACGCTGGGCGAACACCGAGCCCAGCTTACTTTGAAAATCAGTACATATCCCAACGGCAATCTCGCCATCAAGCTTTATGAAAAGGATCACGGCATCCTGATTTTTTGGGAAACCCTTACCACCAACTTAACCGGAATCCGGCCCGACCACTGCGCTTTCATCAATATAAAAGCCGCAGACGGACTTTTTCCGGTCTGGCTGTCAGACAATCACCTTGCGGAACCTACCGGGCAAATTCTTGAATCGGATGGCTGCCTTTACCCTGAATACCTGTTTAATGGCAAAGAACTGGATGCCCTGGATCATGAGGGGCACACCCTATACATCCGGCATCAGAAAGGCGAACTGGGGTGCCACTTTGAGCGGCTGTATATTGCCGACCCCGCCACCCATGAGGAAGTCAAGGACCCCTATTATACATGGTACAATGAAGAGGCCGCCTGCCGCCGTATCCTGGCGGAATTCGGTCTGCCCGGCACCAGCCACATCGTCAACGGCCATGTGCCGGTGCGGGAGAAGAGCGGAGAGAGCCCCATCAAGGGCGGGGGCCGTCTGGTCGTCATTGACGGCGGGTTCTGCCGCGCCTACCATGAAAAGACCGGCATTGCAGGGTATACGCTGGTGTACTCCAGCCGCACCATGTCCCTGCGGACCCATCAGCCCTTTGTCAGTGCCGAAAAGGCCGTGAACGAAAACATTGACATCGTGTCGCAGAAGAACATTCTGGAAACGGAGAACCACCGCATTCTGGTGGAAGAGACGGACGAGGGCGAGAACCTGCGGGAGCGGGTACACGACCTGAAGCAGCTGGTCAAGGCCTATCAGCTGGGCTGGATCAAGGAGACCTGCAGTGAGGATTGTGTTTGGTAAGGGGCGCTGATTGTAAAATTTTTGAAATAAGAAACAAAAATGTCGAATATCTCCGCAGATTCTGGGCAAAACAGAAAATAATCCGGCAGGGGAAAAGGGGGCTTTGCTTTTTGCCCGAAGTTGTGTATAATAAGATAGTTGTATCGTGAGGGTGTGTGCCCAGCGGTGCGCGGAGAGATCAAGCAAGAACCCTGAGTGGCCCTGCCGCTGGCGGGCCTGCGACAAGGAGATTATAAAATTGGAAAAGTTTGTTATTACGGGCGGCAAGCCCCTGCATGGCGAAGTTACCATTTCCGGTGCAAAAAATGCGGCTGTGGGCATTCTGCCTGCCACCATTCTGGCGGCAGATGTCTGTGTGATCGAAAACCTGCCGGACATCAGTGATGTGGCAGTCAGCCTGAAGATCCTGAGCACCCTGGGTGCCAGCATCAAGATGCTGAACCGCAATACCTACGAGATCGACACCACCCACCTGAACAGCACCAACGTCCCGGACGATCTGTCCCGCCAGATGCGTGCCAGCTACTACTTCCTGGGTGCACTGCTCTCCCGCTTTGGCAAGGCACAGGTGGCCATGCCCGGCGGCTGCAATCTGGGCCCCCGCCCTATCGACCAGCACCTCAAGGTGTTCAGCGCACTGGGTGCAGAGGACAGCGTGGACTACGGCATGATCACTGTGCGTGCCAAGGAACTGAACGGTGCCCATATCTTCTTTGATAAGGTCAGCGTGGGCGCTACCATGAACGGTATGCTCTCCGCTGTGATGGCACAGGGCCAGACCATTCTGGAAAACTGCGCCAAGGAGCCCCATGTCGTTGATCTGGCAAACTTCCTGAATATGTGCGGCGCGGATGTGCGCGGTGCCGGCACCGATGTGATCAAGGTGCGCGGCGTGGAAAAGATGCACGGCTGCACTTACAGCATCATCCCTGACCAGATCGAGGCGGGCAGCTACATGGTTGCCGCTGCTGCCACCGGCGGCGACGTTCTGATCAAAAATGTCACCCCCAAGCATCTGGAACCCATCACGGCAAAGCTCCGCCGTGCTGGTGTGGATGTGGAGGAATTCGATGATTCCGTCCGCGTCTCCCGCAAGGGCGATATCCTGCCGCTGAAGATCAACACCATGCCTCACCCGGGCTTCCCCACCGATATGCAGCCCCTGATGGGTGTGCTGCTCAGCGTGGCAAAGGGTACCTCCACCATCACCGAGAGCGTGTGGGACAACCGCTTCCGCTATGTGGACGAGCTGCGCAAGATGGGTGCCAGCGTGCAGGTGGACGGTCAGGTGGCCGTGTTCGAGGGCGTGGAGAAGCTTTCTCCCGCTCCGCTCCGCGCTTCCGACCTGCGCGCCGGTGCAGCGATGGTCGTTGCAGCCCTGATGGCCGACGGCACCAGCGAGATCGAGGAGATCGGTCATATCGAGCGCGGCTACGAGAACATCGTGGAAAAGCTGCGCGGCCTGGGCGCTGAGATCAGCAAGGTGGAGCGGATGCCTGCCGCACTGGAATCAGCAATGTGATCATTCAGAACCTCTCAGTCTGTTTTGCAGAAGTTCCCCTGACAGGGAGCTTTTGTGAAGCCATGACGGAGAGGTTCGTTTCTTGAGGTTTGAAATGTCTGAATTCATCTCGTTATACTCTGGTTCCTCCGGCAACTGCAGCGTGGTGCGCACGGGGGAAAAGTACATCATCATCGATATGGGAAAGGGTGTGCGCACCACCTCGGCGGCACTCAAGGAGCTGGGCCTGAACATCAGCGATTGTGCGGGCATTCTGGTCACCCACGAGCACTCTGACCACATCAAGGGGCTGGCTACCTTCCTCAAAAAGAATCCGCTGCCGGTATACGGTGCAGACGATACGCTGGATTTTCTGGATGCAAACGGCATTGTGCCCGCCAGCTGTGAGCTGCGCACCCTGTCCGGCGGGGAAGAGGATGTGGGAGATTTCGGCGTGACGATGTTCCCCACCAGCCACGACGTGCCCTGCGTGGGCTACCGCATCCACACCCCGGACAACAAGACCATGACCATTGCCACCGACCTGGGAGTCCTGACTCCGCCGGTGCATCAGGCCCTGAGCGGCTGTGACCTGGTGGCGCTGGAAAGCAACTACGACCTCCACATGCTCCGCAGCGGGCGGTATCCCTACTACCTGCGCTCCCGCATCGAGTCCAACCGGGGCCACCTCTCCAACGATGAGTGCTCGGCAAAGCTGCTGGAACTGATCCAGGAGGGATGCAAGAAGTTTGCCCTCTGCCATCTCTCGCAGGAGAACAACACCCCGGCGCTTGCTTTGCAGACCATGTTCAACACCCTGGGTGCGGCGGGTGTCGTGCCGGAAAAGGACTGCATCGTGCAGACCCAGCGCCGCAATGAGATCAGCCCCACGCTTACATTTTAAGAAAAAATGGCCCTCTCCATCATTGCTTTACAAAGCCTGACGGAGAGGGCTATTTTTATTGTTATCATGCTAGATCCGGCAGGATATCGGGCCAGAGGGCCTGCTCCTGCCGCAGGTCGGTGAAAACGCAGTCCAGATAGATCTTGTTTACAGCCGAGATGATGGTGCTGCGCAGGAGCGTGCGTGCATCATCCACATCCGGCTCCAGCTCGGAAAAGCTTTTGGTCAGGCCGAACACATAGGGCAGGTAATTCTCCAGCTCATCGCAAAAGGTATCATAGGCCTGCGCGGAGGTATAATGCGCCCGCTGCATCTTGAACAGACTGTCGATGTTTTCCATGGACAGGACATTTTTAGAAACCACGATATAGATCAGGCAGGCCAGCTGATCCCGGGTATACTTCTTTTTAATGGGGTGGCTGATGATCCCTTTCTTAACGTAGTTGCTCACCATGGAAGCGGTGAGCTCCACCCCCTGAAATGTGCGGAAACACCCGTTGACAAACTGTACACTCTGATCCAGATAAAGCCCTACGGTGGGGAGTTCTGCATACCGGGGCAGGGCAAACCCTGCGGCGCAGGCCGCAACGCGGCGGTTTGATTCTAATTTCATGCGGACAGTATACCATGTTTTGGAAATGTGGTCAACAGGAAATTAAAAACTTTTGAAATAATTCAAGAAAACAGTTGACAGGTTTTTGAAAAACTGATATAGTGATTCAAACAACAGGAAAAACTGCGGCATCCTTTGCCGCCGGAATGGAGATAAATGCTTATGAACACCAAGATTGTTGTGGATTCCTCCGCCAGCCTGTACACCTTGCAGGGCGTGGATTTTGAATGCGTTCCCCTGAAGATCATCACCGACGATGCCGAATATCTGGACAACGGCACAATGGATGCCTTGGGCATGGCCCAGACCCTGCGCACCTATAAGGGCAAGACCTCGACTTCCTGCCCCAACGTCAGCGATTGGCTGGCCGCCTACGAGGGAGCCGACGAGGTGTATGCCATCACCATCACGGGCACTCTGTCCGGCAGCTACAATGCCGCCCAGCTGGCCGCCGAGGAATACCAGCAGGAGAACCCCGGCAAGCGGGTATTCGTGCTGGACAGCCTTTCCACCGGCCCGGAGCAGCGCCTGCTGGCCGAGCATCTGCGGGATCTGCTGGCTGAGGGGAAGGAGTTTGACGAGATCTGTGAAGAGATGCTCCGCTACCACAAGCACACCCATCTGCTCTTTTCGCTGGAGTCGCTGGCCAATCTGGCCCGCAATGGCCGCGTGAAGCCTGCCGTTGCTGCTGTGGCGCGGATGCTGGGCATCCGGGTCATCGGACAGGCAAGTGAGGCCGGAGAGCTGGATGTTCTCTGCAAGACCCGTGGTGAGCATGGTGCGCTGGAGCGCATCGTTCTGGAACTCAAAGAGCACGGCTACACCAACGGCAGGCTCCATATCTCTCACTGCGGCAATCCCGCCGCCGCCGAGCGCCTGAAGCACATGGTAAAGGCTGTGTTTGATGGAGCAAAGGTGGACATCAGCGAATGCGGCGGTCTGTGCAGCTATTATGCAGAGCTGGGTGGCCTGCTGGTTGGTTATGAGGACGCGGAAGCATAAGCGAACGGCCCTCGGAAAAAATTCTGTCCACGATTGAATAGGCGCTCATAGCGGGGAAAGCCGTTGTGGGCGCTTTTCTGTTTGCAAAATCTTCCGCTCTGCGCTATACTAACAGCATCAAAAATCGCCGCGGGCGGCAGGGGAGGGATACCACATGTTCAGATTGCCTATCGTCAAGTTTTTCAACCGCATCTTCAACCGTGTCACGATCACAGTGGTGCTGGTGGCTTTACAGGTGCTCTGGCTGCTCTGGGCGTTCTGGTCGTTTACGGCGGGGCGGGTCTGGCTGAACGGTGCCCTGAAGGCGCTGAGCATCCTGATCGTGCTGTATCTGGTGCGCAAGGATGAAAACAGTGCCTATAAGATCGGCTGGATCGTTCTGATCGGCCTTCTGCCCCTGCTGGGCGGCGCGCTTTATCTGGCTTTTGGCAACAAGGCCCCCGCCAAGTATCTGCGGGAGCGGATGCAGAAGGTGGAACAGGCCCATCAGACTGAGCTTGCCCAGCCTGAGGGCCAGACCGATGCGCTGGATATCTCCAGCCGGAACCTGAGCCGCTATGTGGCAAAGTTCGGGCCGTATCCGGCCTGGAGGGATACCGCTGCTCACTACTTTTCCTGCGGGGAGGAGATGTATCCCCAGCTGCTGGCAGATCTGGAAAAGGCGGAAAAATTTATCTTTCTGGAATTCTTTATCCTCCGTTCTGGCAAAATGTGGGACGGTGTGGAGCAGATCCTCCGTCGCAAGGCCGCTCAGGGCGTGGATGTGCGGCTGATCTACGATGATTTTGGCAGCCTGCTGGGCCTGCCCAGTGATTTTGTCATCCGCATGGAGAAGGCGCATATCCGCTGCATCCCTTTCAACCCGGTGGTGCCATTGGTCTCGCCGGTGATGAACCACCGCGACCACCGCAAGATTGTGGTGGTTGACGGCAATGTGGCCTACACCGGCGGCGTGAATCTGGCGGATGAGTATATCAATGCAGAGCAGCGCTTTGGCTACTGGAAGGATGCGGCCATCCGGCTGGAGGGTGCCGCTGTCTGGAACTTTACCGTGATGTTCCTCAATGTATGGAACGCCTTCCGCCCGCAGGAGACCGATTACACCGCCTTTGCGCCCACCCGCCTGCCCGCAGTGCAGGATGGCGTGGTGCAGCCCTACGCGGACAGCCCGCTGGACGAGGAACCGCTGGCCGAGACGGTCTATCTGGACATCCTCTCTCAGGCCCAGAGATATGTTTATATCTACACGCCCTACCTGGCCGTGGGCGAAGAGATGCTGGATGCTCTGAAAAGTGCGGCCAAGCGCGGGGTGGACGTGCGGCTCATCCTGCCCGGGATCCCGGATAAGAAGCTGGTGTTCCGGCTCAGCCGTTCCTACTATCTGCCCCTGCTCAGGGCGGGCGTACGCATTTATGAATTTACGCCCGGCTTCCTTCATGCCAAGTGCTATGTCAGTGATGACCGTGTCGCCGCGGTGGGCAGCATCAATATGGATTACCGGAGCCTGTTTCTCCATTTTGAGTGCGGAACACTGCTCTACCATAACAGCCAGATCGCCGCACTGCGGAAGGATGTGGAGCGCACCCTGCCGCAGTGCCGGGAGATCATGCGGTCCGACTGTCGCACCAATCTGCCGGGCACAGCACTGGACGGCGTGCTGCGGCTGCTGAGCCCGTTGATGTAAGCGGCTGCGCGCAGCACGCGGGGAGCTTTTCCACGCAAGTGAAACGGGCCATTCCATCGCCCGCCCTATTGCCTGCGGCAACAGGGTC
>OIWQ01002929.1_pt1 | contig 16367 bp, 8 predicted proteins | sample 1587571 | NCBI WGS metagenome assembly OIWQ01 (sample SAMEA3888910, study PRJEB22519) | human gut metagenome | biome: human gut; feature: human-associated habitat; material: faeces | place: Denmark | collected 2010 | reverse complement strand
AGGCAGGCGCTCTCCCAACTGAGCTAATCCCCCATATTTATGTCCTTAACAGAACTTCTATATGATATCATAGCTTATCGAGAGTGTCAACCCTATTTTTAATATTTTTCTTTTATTTTTCCTACCGGAATCCAAGTAACCAGATCAACAGCGGATTATGGTTGTACAAAAACGTCAAGATCGCGCTCTGCTCAACCATCGCATAACACGTTGTTCCAATCTCTGTCGTATAAATCAGAGTCAGCACAAGGAATGCGATCCATACGATAATAAATCCCAGACCAATTCCAAGCACTCCTCCCGCCAGATGATTGATCGCACCAAGTAACGGAAGTTCACCAATAATATTCACCGCATACATCAATGCGCTTACAAGAATGATCGCAATCAAAAATGTCACAAGAAATGACACAACATTGAGAATCATTCTGTCTGGACGCTCGGTAACATTCATTACCGTCTCAGGATTATAAGGTATAATGGCACCCTGGCGGAAGAAATAAGGTATCTGTTCGTCTGTGTATGACAAGGTACGCTTACCAGGTCCTTGAATCAACTCATGAGTATCCACGCTCCACCACTGACCTTTTGGAAACCACACTTCCTTTTCTGTCATGCCGTTAGCGCCGCTCTTAGTTGTAATAGGAGCCACAAGGATATCATCACCAAAGAAATATTCACCATCATAAGTATACGCCTCATCCTGCTCTGGATACTCATAGTAGAGTGGGCGACAAATCGACAGACCTGTATCGTAAGCCTTACGTGCCATTGTATATATGTATGGGAAAAGTGAATAGCGTAGGCGGACAGCCTCAAGGATGGTAGGAAAGTTGGGGAACTTCCATATTCTTCTTTCTACTCTACCATCAGCTGTGGCATGAGTACGGAAAATAGGGGTAAATACACCAAACTGTATCCAACGCAAGACCAAATTTGGATTGTTTACCAACTCGTCATTAGAATACATGTGTCCTCCCAAATCATGTCCCCAATAGCCATAACCTACATTGGATGCTGTAGCTGTAAAATAAGGTTCAAAAGCCAAAGCCTCATAACTGATATTGGCATCGCCCGAGAATCCTATCTGATAGCGATGGCTTCCCAAGCCTCCCCAACGATGAAAGATAACGGGGCGATGGTCTGTACGCTTAGTTGCCTCATTAAAAAAGACATGGTTGCACCAGAAAGTCTCGCTTAATGCCTTGGTATAAGGACTGGTAAGATACTGCTGCCAATCGAGCCACCAGAAATCTACGCCTTCACTTTCATGATCTCTGATAATATTACGAAAGAACGACTTTGTAAAATCAGTATAATCCAAACTCCACTTAATGGTATTACCTTCAAGATACTTGCCATTCAAATCCTTTCGCATCTGAGAGAAATAAGCTGGCGATTCTATCTCGTTGATACCATCAGCAGGGTGTAGATTGAGTGCCGTCTTAAAGTTCTGACTATGCATATCAGCCAACAAACCTTTAGGGTCTGGTAACAAATTAGTGTTCCACGACCAGCCTGTCCATCCTCCCCGGCCCGCAGATTGACTATAGTCATTACCATTCCAATGCCAGTCCATATCCAAAATCATCACATCAGTAGGAATCTTGTTTGTTTTCAAGTCTGTCATAATATTACGGTAGTCCTGTGCCGAATAAGAAGCATACTTACTATACCAGTATCCGAAGACATAATCGGGAGGCAACGGAATTTTTCCTGAAATCTTAGTATAATCGGACACTGCCTTTTTGTAATTGTCGCCATAACCAAGAAGATAAGTATCCATAGCATGTTCGTCAGCACGGGGTGCCCACCAGGAATACCCTACCTCATTATTATAAACGAGAGCATAAGAACTTCCTCCATCGGCACGCGTAGCTGTCCAGGAATCATCAATCACAGCCCATCCAGAACGAGAAACCAATCCATTTTCCATCTCACTGCGCTTACTGTCACCCTTCAGGCCGTCCAGTGTTCTACAGGTACCCTTCAGATTCAGTGGGTCTGGTTTGCCAGGATACCAAACTGAAGGAACGCCATGATTGCTGACAACAACTTTCAGATTGTTGGCTGACGCAGGTACAGTACGAGGATCTGTACCCTTACGATACTTCAACTTGAGATTAGATGTCTCTATATAAAGAAATGTATCGTCCTCTGACTTTGTAAAAGCTGGTACATCAAGTTTTCTGTTGAGCACAGTAAACGTAGCACGGTCTTCAAACTGAGCATTTTCACTATACTCAATACGTATCATCTCGGGGGTCAAGACAGTAAAACGCGCATTGCCACTTATGACAATGGCTTCACTTGGTGCCACTGGGTTATCTACTATAGATTGCGCCTCTGCCAAAAAGAGGACAACCAAAGCAAGAGCTAAAGCAAAAAATCGCTTGATTGTCATGATTTTACTATAAAAATAGGTTTAAAATATTAAGTCTAACTATTTACACTAATTGCATTTGTTTACATTAACGATTGCAAAGATAGTCTTTTTATTAATAAGTTATGATGACATTCATTAAAAATACAAACAAACAAAAACACATACCTACTGGCTATCAGCTTGTTAACATTTACGATACTCTTAAAAGATACAAATTATATACAAACGATTATGACCTTTACAGAAGGATTATCAACATAAAAAGAGTGACGATAGAACATATAGACTAAAACAAAACTTTCTTTCCTCTATTTACATATATCCCTTTCCGGGGCTTATATACAGGCACTCCACTCACAGAATACCAAGAAGCAAACTCACCAGAAGCAGACTTATCGGCTATTATAGCAGACAGTCCCGAGGAGTGTTCTGCCTTGGTAACATAAACTCTCATCTTCTCTAAGTCGATGGTGATATCATAATACCCTGCCTCAGGAACCATGAACTTAAAATCCTCTCCCAAGGTTGTAATATGAGCAAGACTGACAAAAGAATTAAACTGATAATCTTTATACTCAGCACAATAACTCTTACAATATCTCCAGTCACGACCATTAGTAAACTTGAACAACTCATTAGCTTTTAGGTAAGTTGTCACTTTGTAAACCTTGCCTTCCCCATTGTTTGTCATAGGAACAGCATAGGCCAAGTCGTAAGCTGCATGCCCATTGTGTTGTACAGCCTCTCCTGTGATATAAATATGGTCCTCATCATTGGGGCCTTCCATCACCACCATAGTCCAATATTCCAAAGAAGGAAGCACAAAAGAAACATCATCTCCATTCTGTGTAAAAGCAAGTTCCTGTACTGCTCCTGCATGAATGTCTGGAGTTGCCATCCAAACCTTATCTATCTTGCGATTGGCAGTTACAGTTATGGGAATACCTGTACACTTATCTGGAAAAGTGCGTGTTCCCCAAACATCACGCCAGGAAAGATCGTCGGTATTGAGAAAATTCAAGAAATGAAGTACATCACAATTACCAACCTTCTTAGCAAAAGTTGTGATAGAATAGCTCTTTGGAGGCCAAGCATTTACAGAATAATTGGACGAAGTACTGACCACAGGCAGATAAGCAGCCTTGGAGGTAGTACCTCTCAAAAAATTCTGATAAGCCGTTTGAAAGTCATAGTATCTTACTATAGCTGTCTTAAGAGCATCACTCATTGACAATGGTGCAGCAGGGAAATACTCACGGGTAAGCATATGATCCCCCATCTCGAGATGAGAGCCGCCCAAGGCTGCTATCACAGCATCGGTAAGCAATACTCCTGGAGTATTCACCATTTTGTCACCTGAGCCTCCGTTATCCGCCTTGTCATAATTGATATAAGCTGCGAAAACCGTCTGCCGTTGATGGTCGCTATACTTGTCGTTCACCTGAATAATACCCAAAAGATTGGCAAAATCGGCTTCGGAAACACCTCCATATCCATTGTCATTACCCCATACTTCATTATAACAGAAATCTACGTCGCTACTGACGATATTATCTGCTCCATAACCAGAAACCGCATTCATTATCAGATCTTTGTCTGGGTGAGCCGACTTCATTGCTTGAATAAATGATTTATAACTCGCAGGCAAATCTACCACTTTGTGACGGGCATCATATACGTCGCCACGATAGCCCAACTGATCTATCTGGAAACCATCAAAATCCAAATGGCTGTATATTTCTGTATTCCTTTCTGCCATATACTGTTGCCAATCCATATTACCAGGTACTTGCAGATAAATATTACTTGCCCAAGAACTGGGCAAACCGTGATAGTCTTGATAAAAATTGCCCGATCCATCTTTTTTCAACAGAGCCCAGTCGGTTTTTACTCCATCATTCTCAGCATTCTTCCATGCACCGAAACAAAGGTTATAAAAGATAGACTTCATACCATACTTATGCTGCTCTGCTATGTAGTTCTTGACAAATTCTACACCAACCCAACGGTTGCTGATATCCTGATACCAAGGTATGAGTGAGCCATGGGCATCCAATTTAACTGGTTTGTGATGCATCCACTGCCAGTCTTGGAACTGAACTCCATTGATATGAAGCCTGTTAAGATAAGCCATCTCGTTCTTAATATTAGCATTCTTGTCTATGCTTCCACCAGCATTGTCAAAATCGGCAACAAAGCCATAACGAGGAAAACGTTTCCAGTCACTTGACACATCAACGGCTACCGTGCCCAAAATGGTAGATTGGTCATTGGTTTCTGTATAGACTTCTACCAAATAACCCTGATAATCGGCCATTGGGGGAGTCCAAGACCACTTATTATCACTCATCACGTCAGACAATTTATGGGTCTCCAAAATGGCAGAACCATGCCTGTAACGCACCATCGTATTAGCAGGAACATTGCCACTTAATACAAATACTACAGACTGACCTGGTATATAACAAGCCTTATCAGTAGTCATATCCACCGTAAGCCGTGAAGATATATTGTCGGCAGAGCTGTATACAGCCAACAACGAAAGAGCAAAAGAAAGTAGATACTTAGAAACAAAGTGTAAAAAAACCGTTTTTCTCATCATTTAAAGAAATAAAAAGTCTCCACATGTTAAACAAAAGTATCAACATGGGGAGACTATATTTTAACAAATAAATTATTTCTCGAAGATACTGATGGCATAACCACCACCTGCACCCGCGTTCAACTTAAGAGAAGTTTTGTTGGTCACCACGCGCTTAGTGATAACGTATGACTGCTGGTTTGCCTTGTAGCTTGCATTCTTGCCATCGGCGTAGATGGTAGCTACGTATTTTTTGCCTGGAGTTAGAAAATCGAGTTTGAGGTTAGACTGATGAGCTGTCTCACCTACCGTACAACCTACAAACCAATTGCCTGTACCTTTAGCTCTACGGGCAACCGTAACATACTGACCAGGCTCTGCCTCCAAATAACGGCTCTCATCCCAGTCTATAGCAACGTCCTTGATAAACTGGAAAGCATCTGCATACTTCTCGTAGTTCTCAGGTATATCTGCAGCCATCTGCAATGGGCTGTACATAGTAACATACAATGCCAACTGACGAGCCAAAGTTGAGTTGATGTGATGATGCTTGTTAGGGTCTATCTTATTCATGTCACCCTCCAATATACCTGGAGTATAGTCCATTGGACCACCCTGTAAACGAGTAAAAGGCAATACCGTAGTATGGAAAGCCTTATTACCCGCAAATGATTCATACTCTGTACCACGAGCCGACTCGTTTCCAATGAGATTAGGATAGGTACGGCAAAGACCTGTAGGGCGAACAGCCTCGTGTGCATTTACCATGATGTGGTGTTTGGCCGCCTCGGTAACGCAATAGAGGTAGTGATTATTGAGCCACTGTCCGTAGTGATGCTCGCCACGTGGAATAATGTTGCCCACATAACCACTCTTTACAGAATTGTATCCATATTTGTTCATTAAGTTGTATGCTGCCTCAAGATGGCGCTCGTAATTACGAATAGAAGCCGAAGTCTCGTGGTGCATCATCAGACGAACGCCCTTGGAATGAGCATAATCGTTAAGTCCTTTAAGGTCGAAGTCGGGATAAGGAGTTTGAAAGTCAAAGACATAATCTTTGCTATGACCAAACCAGTCTTCCCAACCAATGTTCCAGCCCTCTACCAGTACCTGAGAGAATCCGTTTTTGGCAGCAAAATCTATATACTTCTTTACATTCTGAGTATTGGCAGGATGTTGTCCATGGGGGGTGCATTTACTGTAATCGGTAACACCAAGACGAACAGAAGGAAGATCATTAGTATAAGACCACTGCTTGCCACCACCTATCATCTCCCACCATACCCCGATGTACTTTACTGGCTTTATCCAAGATGTATCGGTATATTTGCAGGGTTCATTGAGATTGAGTATCAAACGAGAAGCAAGAATCTTACGGGCATCATCTACCACCATGATAGTACGCCAAGGAGTAGAGCATGGAGTCTGCATATGTGCCATGTTGCCTTGAGCATCGGGGGTGAGTTGTGACTCGAAAATAAAGTTCTTATCATCCAAGTTCAAATGCATACATGAGTAATCCACCAAAGCCGCCTCATGAATATTGAGATAAATACCATCTGCTGTCTTCATCTGAAGCGAAGTCTGCACACCTGTAGGCGAGAAGATTGTCTGGGAAGCATTACTGCAAATAGCACTCTGCAGCAAACCTCTAATTTCTGAGAGTTTAGACTCCGTATAATCATACTCCTGCGTGTCATAGTCACCAGGAATCCACCAGGCCTTGTGGTCACCCGTCATGGCAAATTGAGTATGTTCTGCCTTCACTACAAAGTAAGGCAAATACTTCTGCTGGGGGAACTCATAACGAAAGCCGACGCCATCATTATATACGCGGAAACGAAGGTTCATGTATCTACCATTAGAAGGCTTTTCCATTTCAATGAAAAGTTCATTATAATGGTTACGGATTTCTTTCTCCTCACCCCATACAGGCTGCCATTTTTCATCAAATGTGGAAGTGGTCGCCTTATTGATACGGAACATGTCCATCAAAGAGTTTTCCTCTGCCAACTCAATGCCCAATGTACTTGGGTTAATGACAGTCTTGCCTTTGTAATCTACTTGATAGACCGGGGTTCCTTTGTCATTGAGCGAGAAAGTAACACTCAGATTGCCATCTGGAGATTTTACAGTTTGAGCAGAAAGCCATGCAGGAAGCATCATCATTAAACTTAAGAGCAAAATACTCAACAGTCCTTCTCGCCCGGAGAAGGATATTATATGTTTCTTCATATTTATAGCTTTATTCAAGTTTGGTTATTTTAAATACGTTAATCTATCTTAGTTGCAGTCATCGTCATCTTCTTCAGATTGATAACTATATGGTATTTGCCAGCTTCAACAGCACTCACACTCCACTTATAGTCGTGTGCATCACCATCTGCACGACTGACAACCTCGGCAGCTGTTTCAGAAAGTGAAGCTCCAGGAGTAGCCGCCATCAACCAAGCCTGCACTCCATCCCAGTTACGACCACCAAGCATAAATTTAAGTTCGCCTGCCTTCAATTCCATTTCAGCAGAATAAGTATATTTATTTACCTTAGTCAGTTCGATAGCCTTGTCATTCCAATCCCAGCCTGCAGATGTTGCACTACCCCATGCATAGATAGAATTATATGGGAAATTAAAGGTTGGATCTTCAAATTCAGCATTCTCCACATTGATATTGACATCCTCGATACTACCATCATTAAAGTTTACCAAAGCATCCTTAACGTCAGCAGAACCCTTAAGAGTAGTGCCATCCGACATAAAGAGTACATATGAAAGGGTTATATCACCATCCAAATCCAATCCAAAGAGATTGAATGGAGCTACTATACTCTTATCCTCTGCATTGACTGTAACCTCAGATACAGCAGAAACAGGAGTATTGGCTACACCTGAAACCATATTGTAGCTTGAGTAGGCTCCAGTAAGGATTACATAACCTCCCTGTACAGAAAGATCTTTACCTTCGGCATTCTTAGCTGCTAAATCGGGCGTAGTCAATGTGAGTTTACGCGTAAGACGCTTCATAGCTATAGTGTAACTCTGGCTATCACCCGTCAAGTCTGTCTCGGTAGCTACACCATAACAGAACGCATCAGGATTGCCGTTGATGGCATTTGCATCGTTTACCATAAAGGTGGAAGCATCTACAGTAGCTCTTGCCTCAGCAACTGTAATATGACTGGCGCCATTATAGCATCTGAATGTATAATCATTATTACTCTTCAAAGTAAGCTGCTGGGTGTTACCACTCACCGTGCTTACCTCATCATTTATGCTCAAAAAATAAGAATTTGGGGCATTATTCAAACCGCAAGAACCCCAATCGGTTTGGATGGTAACAGCAGTCCGTGGCTTTACTATTGGGTCAGGCAACTCATCCTCGCAAGAAGAAAATGTTGCAACAGCAGTAGCCATCACTGCCATATAGCTGATTGATTTTAAGATACGTTTCATGTTCTTTCTAATATTTAATTTTCAGATAACAAAAATTATTCTGGCTTGCTCAAGCGAACAACCTTGCAGGCATGAGGAGCCAATTTCGCAGAAACCTTAGTTACCTCACCTTCATCGGTATGTGTCCAAAGATCTCTCACTTTCATACTACCCGAAATACCCAGGGCAGAGAGTTCTACACCGCGTTCCTGTTCTATATTCTCACGGTTGAAGAGAGCCACAATGTAATCGCCATTGCTCATCTGACCATACCATACTTGGCTGTTAGCATCTTCAGCAATCTCTATACCCGCGCCATTTCTTGTTGTAGATATATTGTTACTCAAAGGCTTTCCTACAAACTTATCCTTATTGAGTTCCAACACTTCTTCGTTCTGGTAGAAACTTACATTGTGGGCAGCTCTTGCTGCACTATAAAAACTCTCGCTATAACTATTCTCACCCGACTCATAACCAATAGTATTATACTCATCAGCTACGGCAATAGGACCACCAGCCATAAGTTGCAGAGTGATACAAGACCGACGCTCATCATCAGAATTGAAACGACGCATGAGTTGGAAGTCTCCATCGGCAATAACCTTGCCACGACCAGTAATATCAGACCAATAAGTAAAGCCATCAAACTGGTTGTTGGCTGCAGGCCACTGATCTACCTTAATATACTGCGCACCGCGCCAACGGCTTGACAAGTGATCCCATCCACCTTCGCAGGCGTCATCCACAATGCGAACCATATTGCCATACTGAGCTTCGTACTGACCATGATCTTTCATGTTAGGCATCACGATAGAAGTAAACACACCATACTTTTGGGCTGCCTCAGCGATATACTGCAAAGCCAAACGATACTCCGCACTACCATAGCCACGGCCTTCACCCTTAGTGCCACCTCCACGAATACCATCTTCAAAGAGACACATAAAGTCCATACGGATGAAATCAACACCAATACTCTTATAATATTTGAAGAAGCCGTCGATGTATTCCTTACCACCTTTGTGGCTGGGAACGATCCATGTAAAGATGTCGCCGTCAGCATCAGGATTCTTCACTTGATCCTTACCCTGCTCATAAAGCAAATTACGTACAGTATACTTTGTTCCCTCGATAGGACAATCTAAAGAGCCATGCACCCAAAGGGGGTTGTCGTAGATGCCCAACTTTAAGCCTTTATCCTTGCACATCTTAATAAGTTCGGTCAATGGAATATGAGCATATGAGGTCATGTAAGGATGCCCAGCATTATCATCGCCCAACATAGCCATGAAGCCATCGGTACAAATCATATCGTAACCATATGGCAAAAGATTCTCAGCCACCCAGTCGATATTTTTCTGCCAAACCTCTTTGGGCATATTGCGGTCCGTTCCGTTCTTCTCTGCCAAACGACCATACTCATACACCGTCCAATAAAGAGGTGCTTTCCCGGCTGTCTCTGGAGTAGGTGTAGGAGTTACAGGATCGTCTGGGATATCTTCTGGAGTCCAACCTGTATTGAAGCTACCTCCATTTATCGAGTAATCGCTACATCCCATTATCATAAAAGATAACATTACTGCGACAATTGATAAAACTATCTTTTTCATATATGATTCTACTTATTATTATTTTTTTTCAAACTTAACCTTCATGTCAATGACATTGATGCTAATCTTGTAGTTACCAGCTTGTGAAGCCTCAACCTTCCACTTATAGTCAGGACTTTGACCAAGTACTTGTAAATCTGAAGCAGAGAGCGGTGCAAGATCATTTGTAACATCCTTACTCAAAGGACGAAGCCACTCAATATTGACACCCTTGTTTGGATCATTCTCCAATCCAAACTTCAGTTCGCCCTCTGTCAAGGTTGTTTCAATGACGAAAGTTCCCTTGGCTGCATTTGTATCATACTCCAAAGGCAACAGGAACGGATAGTTCCATCCATTAGAAGTGGCACTGCCCCAAATCCAAATATTCTTGATCGGGAGATCTGAAGGTACCACTACTTCTTTCTGCTTTTCAAAGGTAACAGTCATGTGATATGTATCAACTGTAACCTTATATTTACCCGCTTCGCCAGAAAGGACCTGCCACTTGGTATCAGGACTGGTTCTCTTGACAGCTCGTGAGTCAGTAATAGACTGGTTCTCGGAAGCAGCCATAATAAAATCGCAGTTCCAATCACTTGGGGTATCCAATGGGAATTTCAACTCACCAGCAGAAAGCTGACCAATCCATGTAAATAAGAACTTATTGACAGGATCTTGTGTCATTTCCAAAGAGGCACCAATATTCCATCCTGCCGCACAAGCATTACCAACCATATAAAGTTTGTCTATCTCAGGAGTAGGATAAGTAATTGTAGGTTGCTCGCCTGTTGAAAGATCTGCATTTACAACACAGAAACCGTCTTTTTTCACATGGAAAGTTAGAACAGCATCGCTCTCAGCATCTACTGCAATCTTGTAATCACCAGCCAACAATGCACCAGCATAACTGTACTTTGTTTCAGAAAGGACCTCTTCCATTAAAACACCCTCACCTTCTGTGGCATCAGCCTTGAAAATGTAAAGATTACGCGGTTGAATCTCATAACCTGTCACATTGACCGTTGTTGTAGATATCTCAGGTTTCATGTAATGGTCTGCACCAGTTACTTCTGCTATAATCTCTCCTTCAACAACAGCAGTTGTACCAGTAGAAACTCCCCACATCTTCAAATATGAATTAAGTTGCTTATGAGTGAAACTAACGGAATTCTGTCCCTCGGGAATATAAATTTTACTGATGGAGTTCTCAAAGTTGTTACCCTCGAGATCCATCTTGAAATAATAATTTATTTTAGTACCCTCACCACGGTCTTGAGCTTCGCCCCATGTAAAGGTAATAGCAGTCTCTTCTCCCTTATCCTGCTCAAGGGTCACCGATTCCTCAGAAGCAGCAAGGTGCATCTGATCGTCCACTCCTGGAATGGAGAACCGAATATCATCACTACTACAGCTTGCCAAAAACAAAGGAATGGCGACAAGTATGAATAAAATGAATTTCTTCATGATAAATATCTTCTAAATGATGGTTATATTATGTTTAATTCCAATAAGGCGCCTGCTTCAACTTGGCATTTTTGTCCATCTCATCCTGGTGAATTGGGAACCAATAGAATGCCTTTTTGTAAACACGTGTCTGATAAACTGTACGCTTATAAAAACTTGCAGCATCACGTCCATAAGCATTCATTCCATAGAAAGGACCAGTAAGCACCTTCTCAGCTTCCTTCCAGCGTCGTAAGTCATCATAGCGCAGTCCCTCACAATTAAGTTCTACGCGACGCTCTGCATGAATCAGATTTCTCATCTCAGACTGATTATTGAGATTGACATGTATGTAGTTGTCATCTGTATTACCTGTGGTATACTGGCGAACACCTGCACGCTCACGAATCTTATTGAGGTATGTCAGGATTTCCTCATTGCCCGGATCACACTCATTGAGAGCCTCAGCATAGTTAAGGTAAGCCTCTCCCAAACGGTAAAGTATTCCAGGGCGATACTGATAACTACCTTGTTTTACATTATCCTTATAGTAAATTTTCTTTTTTGCGAAGTAACCGTTCTGAGGAGCATCATGAGTTCCGTTGTTGTCGGTCTCTGTTCCATCACCTCTGAACATATTATAAACACGATCTTCCTGATTGAAATAACCATTGTTGAAGTTTACGCAAATATAAAAACGAGGTTCACGATGGCAATACATATTATAAGTACCCTTGCGGGTAATGGAACCTCCATTACAAATAGAGGCCCAGTCGGTATTGTCGCGCTGTTCGTCGGCATCAGAAAAACCTTCTTCCTTATAATTAGATGCAGGATCGGTAATAGGAAGACCATTCTCCATTGAGAACGCATCTACCAAAGACTGTGTTACACCCAGACCTCCATTACCGCTGCTACGCAAAGGCGTTGCAAGCCCCTCATAATAAGAATAATTACATCCACCAGGACGAGCAAACAGAATTTCGGTATTACCCTCATCGAAACGCTTAAACATCATATCCTGATAAGACATAAACGGGTCTATCTTGCCATCTGACATTTTCACCTCATACAATTTATAACCAGCAGACTCTGCCTCTGTAATCAACTCTTTGCAAGCATCGGCAGCCTTTCTCCATTTGCTGGCATCGTAAGTCTGGTTTATAATGTTTTCTCCCTTGTCGTTCTTGTAGTTGGCATAGTCAGTATTACCATTAACCAATGGGCTTGCAGCATAGAGCAACATACGCGCCCTTACAGCCAGACACATAACACTGGTAGCACGGCCATACTTGCGAGCCTCTGTATATTTGGCAGGCAATATCTTAGAAGCGGCCTGCAATTCCTTATCACACCAATCAATTACTTGGTCATAAGGTGTCTGACCAATCATCAGATCACTCAAGTTGAAGTTGGATGGTGTGATTTCGTCAGGTGCAAAAGGAATACCACCGTATGTATTGGCAAGCAGAGCATAGTAATATGCCTTCAAGAAGCGACATTCAGCTTTCATGTACTCCACCTCTGTTGGGGTTATGCCCTGTTCGTTCAAAGCATGTACATTTTGGATAAAAATGTTTGCCTCACGAATACGCTGTGGAAAATTGGCCCAGAAGTTGCCATCCCATTTGCTGTTGGTAGTCCACTCACCCAAAATAAAAGGAATGACATTCCAACCACTGAACTGGCGATAACGCTCTGAAGGTGTCATGTCGTCACCTAAAATCTCCCAACCCTCATACTGCAAATAGCCAAGATATGGATCAGGAATTCCAGAATAGACATTGGCAAGCCAGCCCTCGGTACGGGTCTTGTCCTCAAAGACCATCTTCAAGTCAAGTTCGGTGTCACTCTCCTTGTCCAAATAATCAGAACAAGACGAGAATCCGAACATGCCTAATACCATTGTCACAATATATAATGTCTTTCTCATTGTTTTTGTCTTTTATTATTTATTACTAATCAAAAATTCAACTGGAACCCAAACATTACAGAACGCATGGATGGATATTTTAGTCCATCGGTTGTATCAAGCTCTGGATCCCACAATTTGAACTTAGAAATATAGAACAAGTTATTACCACTAACAAAGAAGCGGATATTGTTGGAATAAATTGCCTTAGTAATGCTTCTTGGCAAAGTGTAACCCAGTTCAATTGACTTGAGACGCAAGAAGCTCATGTCTTTCTTCCACCATGTTGAGGCATAATTGTTATTGGGGTTGGTGCTTTCCGACAAACGTGGCCAGAACACATCTTGTGACGGATTTTCCTCTGTCCAACAATCCTTATAGTTTGCATAAACATTTCCCATAACTCCTTGACCACTTCCTGGAATAAAGTACTGAGTACCTCCTATAATACGATAGCTCTGTCCTGTTCCCTGGAAGAAGAAACTAAAGTCAAAGTTCTTGTATTCAACATTACCACCAAAACCATAAACAATTCTTGGAGTCGTTGTTCCACCTATATATCCCTCATCCTTGGCATCGATAACACCATCATCGTTCATATCGCGATATTTGATGTCACCAGGTCGAACTACAGAGCCTATATTTGGTGTAGGAATACCTGCCTTCAACTTACCATTTTCAAAATCTTCGTCTGTATAGAGACGTTCTGCCTGAAGTCCCCAAAGTGTACCAATAGAACGACCTGTTAATGAACGATAAGTACCCTTTACTGACTCTGGTTCATCATACTCCTTGACTTCATTCTTGGCATAGGTGAAATTTGCTCTTAAAGCTACTCGCAAATCCTTGCCAAACTTGTGATTCCAAGTAATAGTACCATCCACACCACTGTTGTCTACGACGCCATAGTTGGCATAAGGGTTACTCAAGAAACCTGCCTGTGTAGGAATAGTCTTACGCTGCATGAATATGTTGGTACGATGCTCATAGAAGTAGTCAAACTGGAGGTTAAACTCATTCCAAAGTCCCAACTCTATACCAACATTGGTCTTTGTAGAGGTTTCCCATGTCAAATTGTTAACACCTACCTCACCCTCAGAATATCCTTCACGCCAATAATCACCAGCATAACCAAAATGATAGCCAGAAGCTCCTGTGTTAATAGTGGTAATATAAGCGAAGCGGCGTCCTCCGATATCATCATTACCGACTTTACCTATAGAGCCTTTCAACTTCAAGAGAGTCAGCCAATCAGCACTGTTTCTCATAAACTTTTCCTCAGAAATAATCCAACCTAAGGCAAGAGATGGGAAGAAACCGAAGCGATGGCCTTTGGCAAAATTCTCACTACCATTGTAACCGAAGTTGAACTCACCCACATAACGACGGTCGAATGTATAAGAAAGACGACCCGCTATACCTTGTGAACGCTTAGGCTGGATATCACCCCAATCGTAAGAACGCTGGTTGTAAAGGACGAGGGCATCTACGGCATGCTTCTTGGCAAAAGTATGATTATAGCCTAAGGAGAACTCTAAATAAGTACTGTTATTACCATAATTTGCATTGGAGCTATGCCCTAAGAACTCGCTACCATAAGAAAGTACACCATGAATCAGCTCTCCCTCATCACCTCGCGACTTAGCCACACCATAATAGGTTGGGGTCTTTCCACGAGTTACAAAGTTCTCGTTATAGGTATCAAATGCAAAAGTTGCCTTGAACTTCAAACCAGGTGTAATCATTTTCAGGTTTTGTTCCAACTGGAAGAGAGACTCCAACTTACTTCGTGTTCCTCTATAATAGCCCTGCTGTGTACTCTCTGCCCAAGGATTGAAACGATTGGCACTGGCAATAGGGATAGTACCATCTGAATAAATGGCAGGATGTACAAATGGTGGGGTTTCGAATGCATGAGTAAACACATTGTCGGTACCACTATTCGACTTGCGCAAGTTCTGCAGATATCCACCCACATTGAAACGAAGCAAGGTGGTTTTAGTCAAATCGAGATCAACATTGGCACGCATATTAAAGCGTGTCAGTTTTGACCCTGTATCATAAGGCAAAGTATCATCTGTCTCCATAATGCCAGTCTCGTGATAGACAGAAGCTGTCAATGAATACCTTAATATATTAGTTCCTCCAGAGACTGTCATGTTACCTCGGGTAGAAGTGGCATAGTCCTTAGTAATAGCATCTATCCAGTCTACATCAGGATAAAGATCTTTATCGTAACCAGTATATGTTTTCATGATTTGATCCTTGGTAAACATTCTCTTACTGGGATCAGAACATAAATTATTAAGTAACGTCATATATTCAGCTGCGCCGATAAATTCGGGCAGTTTGGTCGGTTTCGTAATAGCCTGCTCAAATCTGAAGTCAATAGAAGGCTTAGCAACAGAGCCACGCTTGGTATTGATGATAATGACACCATTAGCACCACGTACACCATACATGGCACTTGCAGAAGCATCCTTCAATACCGAGAACGACTCGATTTCTGCAGGATCTATATCGTTCAAACTACGCTCTACACCATCTACCAATACTAATGGAGAACTACCGCCTGCACCAAAAGTTGAAATACCTCGAATCCAGAACTGCGAGTTGTCATAACCAGGTTCACCAGAAGGCTGATATGCAATAACACCAGCCAATTGACCAGCTAAGTTATTACTCATTGAACGAGAAGAACCCATCTGGAGATTTCCTGGGTCAATTGTCTGAATAGAGCCAATGACCGAAAGCTTTTTCTGATTACCATAACCTACGACAACAACCTCATCGGTACTTACCGCATCTTCTTTCAACTGGATATTAAAGTTAATATCAGATCCTACCTTTACCTCTTGAGGCTTAAAACCGAGATAGTTAAAAACCAAGACACTGTTTTTGTTTGGCACATCGATATAGAAGTGTCCATCCATATCAGTAATAGCAATCGTCTTGGTTCCCTTAACAGTGACTGTTGCACCTATCAAAGGATTGTTCTCATTATCAACAACTGTACCAC